>Ga0315902_10004732_pt1 | contig 19504 bp, 10 predicted proteins | sample LakEriMetagenome_9_FD_203523 | JGI IMG/M metagenome (GOLD analysis project Ga0315902, IMG submission 203523) | Freshwater fungal communities from buoy surface, Lake Erie, Ohio, United States - Buoy 12 MA117 | ecosystem: Environmental > Aquatic > Freshwater > Lake > Lake biofilm | place: USA... | reverse complement strand
GCGGCGATCGTCGCGGCGGCCGAGAGCACTGCGGCGGCCCCGGACATGTCGCACTTCATCGTCAGCATGCCCTCGGACGGCTTGAGCGACAGCCCGCCGGAATCGAACGTCACGCCCTTGCCGACGAGGGCGAGTTGGGGGATGGAATCGGGTGTCGCGCGGCTCTGTCCCGTGCGGCCGCCCCCACGGTAGCGGAGGATCACCAGCCGTGGCGGCCGGGAACTGCCGCGGCCCACGGCGAGGATCGCGTTGCACCGTTCGCGAACGAGGCGGTCCTCGTCCCAGATCTCGATGTCGAGTCCCGTGCGGCCGGCGATCGTGGCGCACTCATCGGCGAACGTCTGCGGATAGATGTCATCCGGCGCCATGTTGACGAGCCGCCGGGCGAGGTTGACGCCGTCGGCGATCATCGCACCCCGCTCGACGCCCTCGATCGGCGCCGAGATCCAGACCGTGGTGCCGAAGCGGGTTCGCTTCGGTTCTGCACGGTAGAGGTCCTGGCCCACCATGCCGACTGCGGCCCCGGCGACGGCCTGCTCCACCTGCTTGGTGGTCCACGCACCGTCGGCCACGAAGGCGACGCGGCTGCGAGGGCGGGCCGCGAGGTGCCTGGCCGCCGTGGCCGCCGCACGATAGAGCACCCCCGCGTTCACATCCTCCCGCTTGCCGGTGCCGACCACGACGAGTTGGCCGGCCCGCAGCCCCGGGGCGGCGAGCAGGGGCACGCACTCGTAACGCCGGCCGGTGAGTTCGCCCGCGGCGGCGAGCCTGCCGAGCAGACCGCCGGTTGCAGCATCGAGTTCGGCGGCCGAGCCCATCCCCACCCCTCCCTCGGCCATGAACACCACCACGGCCTCGGCATCGATGGAGTCCGGGCGGGTGGAGGGCTCGCAGGTGATGATGCCGGAGCCGGCGCTCGGCAGGAACTCGCGGGACATGGGTCCTTCTCCAAGAACACGGAAACGGAATACGGTGCGAACACGCAGCCGCTGTTCCAGCCGCCGCGGTGTCGACGTGTTGTACACGTTTTCAGCCAGCCGGCGAACCGCCGCGAAGCCACGGGGACGTCAGGGCGAGGAGTACCGGCAGGACCACGAGATTGCCCACGAGCCCGCCGAGAAGCGTGAGCGCCGAAAGCCAGCCGAACGACACGGTGGGCATGAATCCGCTCGTCGTCAGGGCGAGGAACCCGATCACCAGGGCGAGCGTGGAGAAGATCATCGCCCGGCCCGCCGTCTGGTGCGCCGTCTCCAGGGCGGCGGCATGGGTGCCATCCACGAGCCGGCGACGGAAGGCGGTGATGTAGTGGATCGAACTGTCGACGGAGAGCCCCATCGACACGGCGGCGATCATCGCCGTGCCCATGTTGATCGGCTCGCCGAACCAGCCGAGCAGCCCCAGGACGACGAAGATCGGCAGGCTGTTGGGCACCAGGGCGATCGCGGCCAGGAGCGGGCTGCGAAAGCAGACAGCGAGGAGGAGGAATATCCCCGCCGCCGCGATCAGGAAGGTGAGCCACTGATCGGCGAGCAGTCGGTCGACGAGCTGGGAGAGGAGGACGAAAAAACCGGTCACTTCGGCGCCGGCGCTGCCGCCCGTGGCGGGATACTCCTCCGCCGCGATCCCGCGCACCTGATCGATGATCGCCCGCTTGGCCGCAGCGGGCTGCCGTTCGTGCGCCCTGAGCATGACCCGCAGCCAGATGCCGCCGTCCTGGGGGTCGCGGCCGACGAGCGACCGCACGAACGCCGGCTGCCGGTCGTCCTCCTGCCGGAGCATCGCGTTGACCAGCAGCGCCTGCCCTCTTCGCGGCAGGAGCGGAGCCGCCGAGACCACGTCGGCGACGCTCATCACCTTCGTCAGTGCCGGGGCTGCGGGGCCATCCGGGCCTGGAACGGCGACCTCCCGCCGCAGCCGGTCGGCGAAGTGGGCGACCGCGTCGAGCTGGTCGTCGTCGATTGGCTCGGTCGCCGGCACGAGCACATCCCACACCCCGGCCCCTCCCAGCCGCGACTCCACCATGTCGTATGCCTTCACGGTGGGGCTCGAACTGCGGAAGTTCTTCGTGAAATCGGTCTCGACCGTCAGCCACCGCATGCCGGTCATGGCGGCGATGGTGACGGCTGCCGCCGCGGCGAGGATCGGCAGCGGATGGCGGACGATCCAGCCCACGAGCGTGTCGAGCCCGCGGTCGAGCGCTCCCTCACCCCAGGCCATGCGGGGATCGGGATCGAACCGGCCCGCCAACGCCAGGAACGGCACGACGAGGCCCATCGCCACGAGCACCGTCACGGCACCGATCGACGTCATGATGCCGAAGTCGTGCACCGGCCCCACATTGCTCGCCGTGAGCGAGCCGAACCCGATCACGTCGGTGGCGATGGCGCCGGCCACGGGCCAGAAGAGCGTCGTGAACGCGGTTCGCAGCGCGTCGGTCGCCACCATGCCCTGGGAGCGGAGTCGCCGAAACTCGACGATCACGTGGGTGACGGTACCGATTCCGACGACCGTGACCATCGCCGAGAGCATCGTCGAGACCATGGTCAGCTTGAGTCCGGCGAGGGCAAGCAGGCCGCGGGTGGTCCAGAGCGAGAACAGCACCACCGCCAGCGGCACGACCAGCCAGCGGATGCTCCGAAAGCAGGCAAGCAGCACGGCGCCGGCGAGCAGGCCGCTGCCGGTGCCGAGGAGGTTGCCGTCGCGCTGGAGCATCTCGAAGCCATCCAGCAGCATCACCGGCTCGCCGGCGATCGTGCCGGCCGGCAACTCGTTCATCCGTTGTCGCAGGGCGGTGATCGTCTGCTTCCGCGTAGCGCCCGTGCCCGCTGTCGCCGCCGTGGCATCGCGTGGTTCCAGCGTGCAGGCGACGCCCGCGGTGCGGTGATCCGCGCCGACGAGATAGCCCTCGAGCAGCGACACGAGCCGCCGCGCCCAGCCGGCGGCGAGCCCGCGGTCGAGGTCGACGATGGCGTCGCCCAGGGGCGTGCTCGCCAGGCTCGTGGTGGAGGCGACGCCGGGCACCGCGGCAAGTTCAGCCGCGAGACGGCGGAGCCGGGCGATCCCGTCCGGGGTGAAGAGCTGCGGATCGTCGTAGGCGGCGAGCACGGTCTCGTTGGAGCCGAACGTCCGTGTCATCCGCGCGTAGGGCACGAGGGCCGGATCGGAACGGTCGAACATCGCGTCGATCGAGCGCGAGAACTCGAGCCTGCTCGAGAGCAGCACCGCCGCCGCCGTGATCGCGCCGGCCGCGATCGCGAAGGCGAGCCGTTGATCGACGAGGAGGGCTGAGAGCCGCGACGCGAGCGAGGAGGACCCTGGGGCAGGCTGGGGAAGCGCGTCGGGGTGCGACGGAGCGGACAAGGGTGGTGACTCAAGCGAACGGCGGGGGCTGCGGCGAGGCACGACGCGGCCGGGGCCATCTTACCGGGACCGCCGGTATGCCTCGGCAGATTGCCTGCCCTGCCGTTCCGTGGATTCGCAGGGCGTTGCCGCCAGCCCGGTTTCACGCGACCGTTCGGCCGTTGGGACACCCGCCGCCGCACGGGAAAGGCCGCGTCGCACTCGGGCGATAACCCCCCGTGCCGCCGTGACTTGCGAACGGCTGACGGCGGTTGCGATGCCTTGACCCATGCGCGCAGCCACTCCTATAAACCCGCGATTTTCCCGGCCTCCAGGCCGGTTTCGAACCCGAGCGAACGTTCCGAGTGCAGCACCGTCACCTGCCGCTGGCGCCCTTCGACCGCGCCCTCCGCCTTCGCGCGGGGCCCGGACGGCGGTCTGCGCTCGTGGCGTTCATGGCGCTCGTGGAGACGGTCGCGGCGTGGCACGGAGTCAATGCGGTCGCCGCCGACGCGATGATGACGCCTCAAGCCAGCGCCGGCGCGTTGGCGTCCCTGCCGGCCAAGGGGCTCGCCGCCGCGATCGCGGAAGCGGGCCGGATCGAGGTGCCGTCGGCCGACCCCTCCGAGCCGCTCGCGGTGAAAGCCACGCAGGCCGCGAAGTGGACCGAGGGCGCCTACGACGTCTGGCACCTCACGGGTGGCGTGTGGATCACGCAGGGGGCGACCGAGGCGACGGCGCATGAGGCCGTGATCTGGATCGAGCGTGATGCCGGCGATGCTGTGGACGACGAGTCGCAGGCTGCGGCGCCCAGGATGCGGAGCGTGCTCGTGCGCATGGCGGGCGACTCGAAGGTGACGTCGATGGCCGGGGGCGACGCCGGACCGGCGACCGTTCGCGGGCCGCGTTGGACCGGTCGCTTTTGGACGCTCCGTGAGCCGCGGCTGGACTTCGCCAGCGTGGTCGGCAGCACCGCGCCGCCACCCCTCTACGAGCAGCCGGCTGAGCCCACGGTGATCACGGCGGAGGGGCGCACTGATGACGGGTCGGCGGTCCGCCTCGCCTCGGCGGAAGAGTCGCCGATCGAGCAGACGCAGTTCAGCGAGTTCGGGGCGCCGGCGGTTCCGAAGGTCGCTGCCGCGGCACCGGCCCGGCGGCTGCGGGCCTTTCCGCGGTCGAGTGTGCCGCTGGCGATCAAGTGGTTGCCCAGCCCGTCGGGCAACGAGTGGATCGCGGTGATCACCTCTGGCGTCAACCTCGTGATCGATGGCGTCGATCCGGCGGGGCCGCTCGACATCTCGGCCGATCGGCTCGTGATCTGGACCCGTGGCTCGGCACAGCCCGATCTCGACGGGGCCGCCGCCCAGTCGGCCGACGCCCCGCTCGAACTCTACATGGAGGGCAACGTCGTCTTCCGTCAGGGCCAGCGGGTGGTCGAGGCGGAGAACATGTTCTATGACGTGCCGCGTTCGAGCGGCGTGATCACCGGCGCCACGGTGCTGACGCCGGTCGACAACTACTCCGGTGCCGTGCGGCTGCGGGCCGATGTCATGCGGCAGGTGGATCGCAGCCGATTCGTCGCCCAGCAGACGGGCCTCACGTCGAGCCGGCTGGGTGTGCCGACCTGGGAGTTCCGCTCGCGGGAGCTCGAGTTCACCGACGAGCAGGTGCCGCTGGCAAGCCCGTATGGCCAGGCGGCGATCGACCCGGCCACCGGCGAGCCCGCGGTCGAGCACCAGCAGTTCATCACCAGCCGCGGCAATACCGTGACGGTCGGGGGCGTCCCCGTGCTCTGGTGGCCCATCCTCGCGACCAACGCGAAGAAGCCGACCTTCTACATCAACGACCTGCAGCTCAAGAACGACCAAATCTTCGGCACGCAGATCCTCACCGGCTGGGACGCCTTCCAGGTATTCGGCTGGCGGCGTCCACCCGACGGTGTCGATTGGGACTTTGACGTCGATTACCTGAGCCTGCGCGGCCCCGGCGGCGGCACGTCGCTGCTCTACAACCGACCCTCGTTCCTCGGCCTGCAGACGCCGGCCAGCGGCGATCTCGACGCCTGGTTCATCGGCGACGTGGGCAAGGACAACGTCGGTCTGTACCGCCGCGACCTCACCTATCCGGGCTACCCCAACCGGACGTTCCGCGGCCGGACGTTCTGGCGGCATCGTCAGGATCTCGGCGGCACCACCGACAGCTTCTTCGGCGGCTGGCAGGCCCGCGGCACGGCCGGGTGGATCAGCGACATGAACTTCCTCGAGGAGTATTACGAGGCCGAGTGGGAGGAGGGCTACGAGCAGCGGACGTGGTTCGACCTGCGGCGTCCGGTCGAGAATCGCGAACTCCGTCTGCTGACAAGCGTCCGTCTCGATCCGTTCTTCACGCAGACGGAGTGGTGGCCGCGGCTCGACCACTACTTCATGGGTCAGCCACTCCTCTATGACGCCGTCAGCTGGTACGAGCACTCGGGCCTGGCCTACGCGAAGCAGAGCACGCCGCAGACGCCGACGGTCGGTCAGGGCCGAGACATCTGGACGCTGCTTCCCTACGAAAGCAACGTGCTGGGCGAGCGGGTCTCGACGCGGCAGGAGCTCGACCTGCCGTTCCAGGCCGGGGCGGTGAAGCTCGTGCCCTACGCCCTCGGCGAACTCGCCCACTGGGGCGAGGCCCTCGACGGGTCGCCGCTCGACCGCGCCTACGGCCAGGTGGGCATCCGCTCCAGCCTGCCGATGTGGACGGCCGACAACACCGTCGAGAGCCAGCTCTGGAACCTCCACGGTCTCGCCCACAAGGTGGTGTTCGAGGCGGAGTTCTCCTATGCGAATGCCACGCAGAGCATCGACGAACTCCCGCTCTACGATCAGATCGACGACGACGCGATCAACCAGTATCGCCGCAATATCCCCTACTGGGATTTCAACGCTCCGCAGGGATCGGGCTACCCGACGCCGCTCGGAGCCCCGTACATCTTCGGGCCCGACAACAAGTACGATCCGCGGTCCTACGCCGTCCGTCGCGGCCTCGGCAGCTGGGTGACGGGCCCCACGGAAATCGTCAACGACCTGACCGCGTTCCGCGTGGCGGCTCGGCAGCGGTGGCAGACGAAGCGGGGCCCGATCGGAAACCGGCGGATCATCGACTGGATCACGTTCGACGTGGACGGCGAGTTCTTTCCGACGACGAGCCAGAACTTCGGCCAGGTGATGGGGCTCTGGCAGTACGACTTCCGTTGGCACGTCGGCGACCGCACGGCCGTGCTCTCGACGGCCGACGTCGACTTCTTCAGCGGCGGTCAGCAACTCTACACGGTGGGAGCGCTTCTGAACCGTACGCCCCGCGGCAGCTTCTATATCGGCTTCAACCAGTTTGGCGGACCGATCAGCGCCTCGGTGCTTACCGGCTCCTACACCTATCGCATGAGCCCCAAGTGGGCGAGTTCCTTCGGTTCGGCCATCGACCTCACGGGCCGCAACATCGGCCAGAACTTCCAGCTCGTGCGGATCGGCGAGTCGTTCCTGATGACGTTCGGCTTCAACGTCGACTACAGCCGCAACAACGTCGGCGTCACCTTCAACCTCGAGCCGCGGTTCCTCTCGCGGACGCAGTTCGCGAGCCGCTCGGGCATCGACATTCCGGTTGCCGGCGCCTACGGGCTTGAGTAGCGGGATCGCCTCATCTCGGCCGCCGATCCGGCCACTCCCTTTGCCGGAATCATGGGCGCGGGTTGCTGTTGCGAGGGGCAGCCTCGAGCCTCACCAACGCCTGAGAATCGAAATGCCCGTCAGCGGTGGTCGTCCGTGGCGTCCGGCAGCGGTGTGGCTGGCTGGATCACCGACCAGCCGATGTAGAGAGCTGCGAGCAGCGCATAGGCCAAGGCGAGTTCGAGCGGGCCGCGGCCGGCTGCCTCGGCGGGAAGATCGCCGATGGCCCATGGGAGGAACAGTCGGCCATCCGTGAAGGGCGAATGGATCACGCCACACACCGTGAACGCCGCCGCCGCGAGGCACCAGCCGGCAGCCCGAAGGAGCCGCCGGTCGAGCAGGGCCGTGAGCATCCCGGCCCAGAGCACGCTCGTCACGATGAAACCGGCGGAGATGATCTGCAGCGAGAAGAGTTCCCGCGACAGGAGAGCGTCGGGGCGAGCCCCTGCCGCCATCACTTTGTCGGTTTCGATCTTGGCCAGCGCCGCCAGGGCGGGCACGCAGGCGAGGGCGACCGCCGGATAGTGTCGCTGGGGCGTGGCATGAAAACTCTGGGACGTGATCTCGAGGCCCACGAACACCAGGATCGGCACGAGGGCCGGGCCGGGCAGGATCTGGTAGAGGTAGGCGAACGTGCCGGTGAGGCCGGCGAGTCCGATGAAGGCGGCCGTCATGAGCGTGTAGGCGGCCCGGCCGCCCATCGCCTTGTAGGCCGGGTGGCCGATGTAGGGCGTGGTCTGGATCACCCCGCCGCAGGCACCGGCGATGATCGTGGCGATCGCCTCGACGCCGATCACGCTGCCGGTGTCGTATTCGTCGCCGGCGGCGGCGGCGCTCTCCGTGCAGTCGATGCCCCCGACGACCGTGGCCAACGCGAACGGGATCACGATCGGCAGATACTTCACCGTGTACGGCCAGGCCTCGAGCCATTCGCATCGGAAGGCTGCCAGCCACTCCGTCGGCCAGAGCGCGGCTGCCGGGTCGATCGCCATGTGGCCGACGTCCGGAATCCAGCCCGCCCGTTGGCCGAGGAACTGGATCAGTCCGCCCACGACGAGCGCCGCGAGCGCCCCCGGAACCTTGAAGGGGAAGGGCACGTGGGCCGTGAGGCTCGCGAGAATGATGCCCAGCGCCACGAGGCCGGCCAGCGGCGAGGAGAAGATCTCGATCAGCGGCAGGAAGGTGATCAATGCCAGGGCGATCGCCGTCAGGCTGCCGAGCAGTGCCGCCCGCGGCACGAGCCGGCGGACCGGACCGGCGACGAACGCGCAGGCCATCTTGAACACGCCGCTGGCGACGATCGAGCACATTCCGATGTGCCAGGCCCGACGGGCGGCGGCCTCCTGATCCATGCCCGCCGCCACGGCCTCGGCGAAGGCGGGGCCGATCACGAAGAAGACCATGCCGAACGTGCTCGGCGTGTCGAGCCCCAGCGGCATCGCGGTGACGTCGCCGCGGCCGGTCCGGCGGGCGAGTCGGAACGCCATCCAGGTGAAGATCAGGTCGCCGACGATGACCCCCGCTGCCGTGCCGGGAACGAGGTGCGAGAGGGCGAACAGGGCTGGATAGCCGAAGACGGTCGCCAGCAGCGAGACCGTGAGCACCAGGACGGCGAGGTTGTCGATCGACAGGCCAAAAAAGGCGTTGAGATCGCCCGGAGCGGCCCAGCGGTAAGGGGCTTTGCGATCCATGAGTGACCGGGAATGTCGGTGTTTCGTGGTGAAAAGTCAAACCGCCGAAGGCCTGCCGGGCCTGCCTGGCAGGGCAGACCTGCCGCGTCTCGGGCTATACTCAGCCGGCGGGGTGATCGACCGCCGCCTTCCCCGCGGGCCGACCCGTTCGCGGGCCCGTGGCGAGACCCCTGAAAAACAAACTCTTCCAGGCCTGCGAACCCTTCCCCTGCCGGCACCGTAGCAGTGATGGATTTGCACGATTCACGTCCGGGCGGTGGCCACAGCGGGCCGGTTCCGGTTTCCGGGGCAGGCGGCGTGTCCGGCGGGCTTTCCGATGAGGAACTGCTCCGCCGCTGCTGCCGGAACGAGGATGCGGCGGCTTTCGAGTCGCTCGTGCAACGGTATGAGCAGGAGTTGTTCAGTTACCTCCGCCGTTACCTCGGCAACGCCGAGATGGCGGAGGACGTGTTTCAGGCGACGTTTCTCCAGGTTCACCTCAAGAGGGAGCAGTTCGAGGAAGGCCGCAGGTTCCGGCCCTGGCTCTACACGATCGCGACCAACCAGGCCATCGACGCCCAGCGGCGCAACCGCCGGCATCGCATGGTCAGCCTCGACAGCCGTACCGGTGGCGAGGACGACGTGGGGTCGCTGGTGGAGATGCTGGCCGGGAACGGGCGGACGGCGGATGAGCAGATGGAGGTCGAGGAAGCCCGCAACTGGGTTCGCTCGGCCGTTGAGGACCTTCCCGAATCGCTCAAGAGTGCACTGATGCTGGTCTATCACCAAGGCATGAAATACCGCGAGGCTGCCGACGTGCTCGGCATTCCCGTCGGGACGGTGAAGAGCCGGCTTCATTCGGCACTCCTCAAACTCAACGAGTCGTGGCAGCGGAGCGGACGCGCCGTACCAGAAGCCATGGAGGACGGAGCATGATTTCCTCACTGTCGTGGACCGAGAACGCCGACGCGAGGCCGAGCCATGCGTGAAGACGAACTCGTCGGCTACTGTCTCGGCGCCCTCGACGAGGGCGACTCTCGTCAGGTGGAACTCGCCCTGGCAGATCCGGTCCAAGGACCCGATCTGCGGCGGAATCTCGAGTTGATTCGGACGGCGCTGCGGCCGCTGGATCGTGATCGCGGGCCGATCGCCCCGCCGGTCGGCTTGGCGAAGCGGACCATGGCCTTTGTGGCTGCGCAATCCAAAGCCCAGCCGGTTCCGGAAACGGTTCCGATGCGGTCTGCATCCCGGCCCGCCCCGCCTTCGCGGGATGAGGCCGAGTGGCAGGGCTCATCGGGGCGGCAGTGGCTCGACCGAATGATCATTGCCGCCTCGGCGCTCGCGGCATGCGTGCTGGTCGCACCCCTGCTCCTGGAGTCGATCGCCGACGCGCGGGCCCGTCGCGCCCAGCGAAACCTTCAGTCGCTCGCCGGGTCGCTCCAGGGCTACTCTGGTGCCCATCGCCAGTATCCCTCGCCTCCGGGTGAGGGGTTGCTGTCCCGTGCCGGCCTGTATGCTCCCACGCTCGTCTCGGAGCACCGTCTGGTGGCCGATGACGGCACGCTGCTCGCCCCCGATTCGGAGTTGTCTCGGCGGGGCGACTTCCGGGTGCCGTCGCTGGAGGAACTGCGGGCGGCCGTCGGTACGCCGAAGTTCGATGAACTGGTGCGGTCGATGGGCGGGGACTACGGCTACACGCTCGGCCACCGTGACGCCTCCGGATCGCTCCAGCCGATCATCGATCAGCACCGCCGCCATCATCCGCTGATGGCCGATGCTCCGAACGAGGGTGGCGAACGGAGCGACAATCACCCCGAGGGTGTGCACTTCATCCTCTTCGAGGACGGTCACGTCGAGAGGGTGCGGCACGACGCCATGCACCGTGACGATCACGTCTACCGCAATCACGACGGCGAGTTCCGCGCCGGCAAGGATTCCGAGGACGCCGTCATCGGCGACTCGCACCACCAGCCGTAGCGTCTGGTTGGATCGTGATGCGGCGGAAGCGGCGAGTCTGTCGTCTCCTCTGGCGATTCGCCGGCTTCGCGGTGTCAGGTCGCGGCGATCGACCGCTTTGCGGCCGCCGCTACTGCGTCGGGCGTGACTCCGAAGTGCTTGTAGAGGACGGCGAACGGCGCCGACGCGCCGAAACTCCGCATTCCCACGAACTCGCCCCGCGTTCCGATCCACCGCTCCCAGCCGAAGCCGCAGGCCGCCTCGCAGGCCACGCGGGCCGTGATCGCCTTCGGCAGCACGCTCTCGCGGTAGGCCGAGTCTTGCTGCTCGAAGAGATCCCAGCACGGCATGCTGACAACGCGGGCCTTGACGCCATCGGCCGCCAGTTGCGCCGCAGCCTCGAGGCAGATCGGCACCTCGCTGCCGGTGCCGATCAGGATGCAGTCGGGCTTGCCTCCGTCGGCTTCCTTGAGCACGTAGGCGCCCCGTGCCGTGCCTAAAGCAGCGCCCAAGCCCGCGGAACGGTCGAGCGTGGGCAGGTTCTGCCGCGAGAGCACGATCACTGCGGGCCGGTCGGGGCGGCCGATCACGGCGCGGTAGGTCTCGGCGACCTCGTTGGCGTCGGCAGGGCGAAACACGGAGAGACCGGGGACGGCCCGGGCGGTGGCGAGTTGCTCGATCGGCTGGTGGGTGGGGCCGTCCTCGCCGAGGCCGATCGAGTCGTGCGTGAGCACGTAGATCACCCCCAGATGCCCGAGTGCCGAGAGCCGCAGTGCCGGCTTCAGATAATCGAGGAACACGAAGAACGTGGCGCAGTACGGCCGAAGGCCCGAGAGCGCCATGCCGTTGCAGGCCGAGGCCATTCCGTGCTCGCGGATGCCGAAGTGGAAGTTGCGGCCCGCATAGCTCCCGTGGCCGAAGTCGCCGGCCCCCGGCACGAGCGTCATCGTCGAGGGGGCGAGGTCGGCGGAGCCGCCGAGGAACCACGGTACGGTGCCGCTGAGCGCCTGGATCACCTTGCCGCTCGACACGCGACTGGCGAGCCCCTTGGGGTCGGCCGGGAAGGTCGGAATCGCCTTGTCCCAGCCGGCGGGAAGCCTGCCGGCGAGGAAGTCGGCCAGTTCGCCGGCACAGGCGGCGTCGGCGGAACCGAGCGCGGCGACCGTCTTCTTCCAGGCGGCATTGGCCGCGGCGCCACGGGCCCCGAGCGTGCCGGCGAAGTGCGCCGGGACCTCGGAAGGCACGCGAAAGGACTCGTCCACCGGCCAGCCGTAGGCCGCCTTCGCCCCCTTGATCTCCTCGGCACCCAGCGGCGCCCCGTGCGACTCGTGGGAGCCGGCCTTCTTCGGCGCGCCGTACCCGATCACACTCTTCACGATCACGAGCGTGGGCTTGTGCTGCTCGGCCTTGAAGGCTTCGAGGGCCTTGTTCAGGGCGGCGGTGTCGTTGGCGTCGGCCACCCGCTCGACCCGCCAGCCGAGGCCTTCGAACTTCTTTCCCACGTCCTCGGTGAAGGCGAGATGCGTCTCGCCCTCGATCGTGATCTGGTTGTCGTCGTAGAGCCAGCAGAGATTCGCGAGGCCGAGGTGGCCGGCGATCGAGGCCGCCTCGGAGGCCACGCCCTCCATCAGGTCGCCGTCGCTACACAGGACGTAGGTGTCGTAGTCGAAGACGACGTGACCAGGCCGGTTGTAATGGGCGGCGAGCCACTTGGAGGCGATCGCCATGCCGACGGAGTTGCCGCAGCCCTGGCCGAGGGGGCCTGTCGTGGTCTCGATGCCGGCGGTCATGTGGTGCTCGGGATGACCGGCGCAGACGCTGTCGAGTTGGCGGAACTTCTTGATCTCGTCGAGCGACACGGCCGGCGCTCCGCCCGACCGGCGGATGCCGGCGAGATGAATCAGCGAGTAGAGGAGCATCGACGCGTGGCCGCAGGAGAGCACGAAGCGATCGCGATTGGGCCAGGTCGGATCGACCGGGTCGTAGCGGAGAAAGTCCTTCCAGACGGTGAAGGCCACGGGAGCGAGCGCCATCGGCGTACCGGGGTGGCCGCTCTTGGCCGCTTCGACGGCGTCCATCGAGAGGGTGCGGATCGTGTCGATGGCGAGGCGGTCGAGGGCGGCAGACATGGAGGCTCCTTCGGGGCGGGGAAGATCGCGAGGAGTGTAGAAAAAAAGGTGCCAGCCACCAAATCCGGCGATGCATCGTGCGGCGGATGCTGTCTGCATCAAGCCACTGACGACGACGCATTTATTCAGGCACGCGCTTCGGGCAGTTGCGCCGCTCGGTGCTGCGATTTCAGGGAGCCCAATCGCGTGAGCGATGGGGATAGGCGGAGCCTTGCGTGAGGCTCGGGGCTATCCATGCCCGTCGCCGGACGTTCACGTCGGCCCTCCGGGCCTCCGCTCACTGCGTGTCCGCTGCGCTTCGCCATCCTGGCTTCGCTTGCTCCCACAGCCCGGCTCCCGGGCACGGGCAGCCCCTCGCAGGCTGCGATTTCAGGGAGCCCAATCGCGTGAGCGATGGGACAGGCGGAGCCTTGCGTGAGGCTCGGGGCGGCACGACGCAGAGACGCAGAACAGAGAGCACAGTTCAGATGGCCGTCATGTGTTCGCTAGCGCAAGAGGTGACGGCGGTATTCATCGTCGAGTTCAGCATAGGTTTGCTTGCAGAGCCGCGCAAGGGTTTCAGGGTCGGCCGTGCCGCAGTAGACACGGGCGAGGTACTCGACGAACGACTCCCGATAGCGGCCTCCCACGCCGTTCATGAGGAAGTCGGCCTGGCCGGCGATCTGGCTGTACACCTGCTGGAGTTGCTCGTGGGCCTGGAACGTCCTGCGGCCCATGCTGCAGAGTTCGGCGAACGGCACGTAGAACTCCTCGTCGAGCCGGTCCTTCGCGGCTGGTGCGCGACCGGCGTCGCGGCCGCCCACCGTCCAGCCGAAGTCGGTCGGCTGCAGAGACTCCATGTAGCAGGCGGCCGCCTCGATCGCCCAGAAGCCGCAGCGATCGCCCGCCAGCTGCCGCGTCTTCTCCGCGTCGACGCGACCCTCGGTGAACAGTTGGTGCGTGGCCTCGTGGTGGATCGTGACAGGATCGGGCTCGCGCGGGTCGGCGGCTGGATCAACGAAGAACCAGATCGTCTTGGTAGGGGTCCAGTAGATGCCATTGGTCATGCCGACCCGCGGTTCGAACGGCTCGAGTTCCGAAACGTACTGGCCTCGGTCGGCGCAGAGGATCGCCGAGTGGGGCGGGTGCATGGGTGTGCGGTCGCGGCCTGCGAGCCGACGCTCGAGATCGGCAGGTTCGACGGCATAGGCTCCGAAGACCTGCCGCCAGGCATCGCGGGTCTCCTCGAGTGTCGCTGCAAGGCCCGCGGCGTCCGCGAGGCCCGCCGCGGTCACGATCTCCCAGTGATCGGCGTGGAACTCGCGGCCGTGTTGCACGTCCCGCGGCCGGGCCTCGTCCTCCGCGGCCGGCACCCAGCGGCCGCGGTCGGAGCGCTCGCCGGCCCGGTAACGCTCGAGCCTGGCCTTCGGCATCCAGCCGAAGGCCGGGTCGTAGGCCTCGCCGCGGTCGAGTCGCTTCGCCGCCTCCGGCCAGAGCCAATCGTCGCCGCGTCGGATCCAGCCGCCCGCGGCACGTGCCCGCTCGTGGTTCGGGTCGTCGCGGAGCGCCTCGTGGAGCAGTCGCAACGCTTCGCACGATCGCTGCGCGAGCGGCGGGGTATTGCCTGCGGGATTCGCTGCCTCGTCGCGGCTGGGCGCGCGGTCGTGGGCGGACGCCACGAACACGGCGTGATCGAACAGACCCGCGGCGCGGGTCTGGCGTGCCCTGAGGAAGTCGCTCCAGACCGTTTCCTCGTCGGGCGTGTCCACCGACGCGGGCTTCTCGACCGTCGCCGGAATCCGCACGACGTGCTGTCGCTCTCCCGTGGCGGGCAGCGGCCACGCGGAGATCGCCTTCGCCAGAGACTCGTCACCCGCCGCCGTCGACCGCCTCGCGAGGTCGTCAATCGAGGCCGCGAAGGCCTCGTCGAGTTGGGCGAGGCTGCGGCGCGGCGGCTTCTCCGCCGCCCCGACCCAGGTGGCGGCCACCATCACCGCGATGCCGACTGCAGCGTCGCGAACGGGTCGTCGGTGCCAGCGGCTCTGCATCGCCGGACTCCCACCGGGATGAATGGTCAGGACTCCGCGAAGGCCGAGTCGAACTGCCGATTGCTCGGTGCGAAGTCGAGGTTCTTCACGAATCGGGCGGCCTCGGCGGCGCCATGCTCGCGGTCCATGCCGCAGTCCTCCCACTCCACCGAGAGCGGACCTTCGTAGCCGGCCTGGTTGAGCGACCGAATGATCTCCTCGAAGTCGACACCCCCGCGGCCCGGCGAGCGGAAGTCCCAGCCGCGGCGGGGATCGCCGAAGTTGATGTGGCTGCCGAGGATGCCGGTGCGGCCGTTGAGCGTGACGATCGCGTCCTTCACGTGGACGTGGTAGATGCGGTCGGGGAAGGAGCGGATGAACTCCACGGAACTCACGCCCTGCCAGTGGAGGTGGCTGGGGTCGAAGTTGAAGCCGAACTCCTCGCGACGGCCGAGGGCGTCGAGCGCCCGCTGGGCCGTGAAGATGTCGAACGCGATCTCGGTCGGGTGCACCTCGAGGGCGAACCGGACACCGCACTCGGCGAAGACGTCGAGGATCGGGTTCCACCGCTCGGCGAACTCGGCGAAGCCGGCGTCGATCATCGAGTCGGTCACCGGAGGGAACGAGTAGAGCAGGTGCCAGATCGACGAGCCGGTGAAGCCGTTGACGACCGAGACCCCGAGTTTCTGCGCCGCGCGGGCGGTGTTCTTCATCTCCTCCGCAGCCCGTCGATTGACGCCCGCGGGGTCGCCGTCACCCCAGACGTGCGGCGGAAGAATCGACTTGTGTCGCTCGTCGATCCGGTCGCAGACGGCCTGGCCGACGAGGTGATTCGAGATCGCGTAGACGGAGAGGTCGTGTCGCTCGAGCGTGTCGCGTTTGGCGGCACAGTAGCCGCTCTCGTTGAGGGCCCGGGTGACGTCGAAGTGGTCGCCCCAGCAGGCGAGTTCCAGGCCCTGATAGCCGAAGTCGCGGGCCTTGCGGGCGAGATCTTCGAGCGGCAGGTCGGCCCACTGGCCGGTGAACAGCGTGACGGGGCGGGGCATGCGACGAACTCCGAGGCGAAGGGGGCCGGAACCGTGACAGCGATTGTGCCACATCCCCGCGGACGGGCAACAGTCATGCGGGCTGCGGCTCAGGGCGGCTGCCCATGCTCGCCACCCCTGCGCTACTGCCGGACGACCCGTCGCAGCAGCCACCAGCCCCAGAGCGTGATCAGCACGTTCCCCATCCAGACCGCGATCGGCGGCACGCTGCCGCGCTTCGCCTGATCGACGCCGAGCATGAACACGGGGTAGTAGACGATCAGGATCGGCAGAAAGCAGAGAAAGAAGCTGGTGAGAAAGTCGGCGTTCCGCATCCGGATCGCCATCGGGGCCCCGACGAGCACGAAGCAGAGGCAACTGAAGCCATTCGCCCACCGCCGCCACGGTTCCATGACGATCCGGTTGAGCCGGTTTTGCTCGTTCCTGAGCAGTTCCCGCTCGTGGCCGGTGAACTGCGGGGTGGTGGCGTCGATCCGGCCGGTGAGCATGCCCATCGCCGTCTTGCCGGCGACGAGTTGCTCGATGCGGTCGATCTTCTTCGTCTGCTCGACCCGGGCCGTGGTGAACTGGGCCATCGCGATCTCGGAAGGGCTCGTCGAGGTGGTGCCCTTGCGGCTCACGGCGTCGAGCGGAAGTTCGCGGACGATCGTGTCGGGAAACGACGCGGTGTAATCGCCCATGTGGAGCGTGCCATCGCGGAAGGTGACCACGAGGGCGTTGTTGGTCGCATTGGCCCGCAGTTCGGCCTCGGCCGCCGACACCGTCGCCGGAGGGCCGCCGGCGCCTCCGGACTGGAACGAAAGCGTGGGGCGGACGAGCCGCCTGCCGTCGACCGCCTTGACATTGATCGAGATCTGCGGCGTGCTGTATGACCGCTGCTGCCGCAGTCTCCCGTAGATGATCTGCTCGACGCTGTTGACCACCACGCGGCGGACGCCGTCGCGTCCCCACGACACCGCCACGTCGTTGAGCCACACCGAGACGAAGCTGACCACGAGCGCGAGCATCGCCGCCGGCCAGACGATCGCCATCGGTGAGATGCCCGCAGCCTTGAGCGCGATCACCTCGTTGGAGGCCGACATCCGTCCGAACACGCTGGCGACCGCGAACAGCATGGTGCCCGGCACGGCGAACCGCATCGCCTCGGGGATCACGTAGGGGATGAGCATCAGGATCTGGATGAGCCCGAGCCCCTGCTGCTGTGCTTCGCGAACGAGGCCCACCACCAGCATGAACAGCGTGAGCGCGGTGAGCGCCACCAGGAACACCTGGAGCAAGTCCCAGAGCACGTAGCGAGAGATGATCCGCATGGCGGCGGGAGTGTAGCGGCGGCCTCCGCGCCGGCGGCAGGTCGATTTATGGCGGAAACTGCGGGGATATCGGGTGGCTGGGGGCTTGTCGGACAGGATCGGTTGGGTGACCATGAGCGGCAGCTGGTTCGTCTGTCGTCACCCACGGGAGTTCATCATGGCGATTCGTTCCCTCTGCCTTGCCGCCGCGTGCGCCGCCACCTGGGGTGCCGTGGCCATCGCCCAGCAGCCCGCCGCGGCCGCCAAGAAACCCAACATCCTCGTGATCTGGGGCGACGACATCGGCACGTGGAACGTCAGCCACAACAGCCGCGGGATGATGGGCTACCGCACGCCCAACATCGACCGCATCGCCCGCGAGGGGGTCTCGTTCACCGACTACTACGGTCAGCAGAGCTGCACCGCCGGCCGGGCGGCGTTTCTCGGCGGCAACTGCCCGGTTCGCACCGGCATGACGAAGGTGGGCCTGCCGGGGGCGAAGGAGGGCTGGCAGAAGACCGATGCGACGATCGCGACGGTGCTCAAGAGCCTCGGCTACGGGACCGCGCAGTTCGGCAAGAACCACCAGGGCGACCGCGACGACCACCTGCCGACGATGCATGGCTTCGACGAGTTTTTCGGCAACCTCTACCACCTGAACGCCGAGGAGGAGCCGGAGCACCGCGACTATCCCGGCGACATGAAGCTCGCCAGCGGCAAGACCTTCCGCGAGACCTACGGCCCCCGCGGCGTGCTCAAGTGCAAGGCCGACGGCAAGGGAGGGCAGACGATCGAGAACACGGGTCCGCTCACCCGCACGCGGATGGAGACGATCGACGAGGAGACGCTCGCCGCCGCAAAGGACTACATCCAGCGGCAGGCGAAGGCCGGCGCGCCGTTCTTCTGCTGGTGGAACGCCACGCGGATGCACTTCCGCACGCACATCAAGCCGGAGAGCCTGGGGAAGAGCGGCCAGGACGAGTACAGCGACGGGATGGTCGAGCACGACGGCCACGTGGGCGTCTTGCTCGCGGCCCTCGACGAACTCGGGATCGCCGACGACACGATCGTCCTCTACTCCACCGACAACGGCCCCCACTACAACACCTGGCCCGACGCCGGCACCACGCCCTTCCGCAGTGAGAAGAACTCGAACTGGGAGGGAGCCTATCGGGTGCCGGCGTTCGTCCGCTGGCCGGGGAAGTTTCCGGCGGGCACCACGCTCAACGGTCTCGTGGCCCACGAGGATTGGCTGCCGACGTTCGCGGCCGCTGCGGGCGATGCTGCGATCAAGGACAAGCTCGCCAAGGGCGTCACGCTCAACGGTCGGCCCTATCGCAACTTCATCGACGGCTACAACCAGCTCGATCACCTGTCGGGCAAGGTGCCGCAGTCGCCGCGGAACGAGTTCTTCTACGTGAACGACGACGGCCAGATCGTGGCCATCCGCTACTCCGACTGGAAGGCGGTGTTTCTCGAAAACCGCGGCGAGGCGTTCGAGGTCTGGCGGGAGCCGTTCACCGAGCTCCGCGTCCCGCTGCTGTTCAACCTTCGCCGCGACCCGTTCGAGAAGGCGCAGCACAACGCCTCGGTCTACAACGACTGGTTTCTCGACCACGCCTTCGTGGCGGTGCCGCTCCAGCAGATCGCCGGCCGGTTCCTGATGAGCATGAAGGAGTATCCGCCGAGCCAGACGCCGGGCTCCTTCAACCTCGACAAGATCCAGAAGCAGATCGAGGCCGCCGCCGCGGGGCGGTAGGCGTCATGCCGCCCGTCGGTGAGCGACCTCGGGGAACGCCTCGCTGAAGGCGTGGCCGCTCTTGGAGCGGATGCCGAGTGTCGTGAGCAGCCGGCGGCGGAAGGTGCGGAAAGGGATGGCCACGCAGCGGTGGGCGCGGATCCACCAGGGCCGCAGCCGCTGCATGTCGGCCAGACTCAGGCCGACCTGGTCGGGGCGGTGCTTCACGCGGTGCTTGAGCAGGTGATAGTCGTCGCTCCGCTGCAGGATCCGGAGGACGCCGCCGAGCAGCACGCCCGCCAGCCGGCTCTCCGTGGGGATTCCGAACGAGATCTGGTAGTCGATGAGGCAGGGGCGGCCTTCGTCGTTGACGAGGATGTTCTCCCGCTTGTGGAGATCGACGTGGGCGACGCCGCGGCGGTGGACCTCGTCGAGGATCGCCTGGAGTTGCGGGAAGAACCAGTCGTCGACGTGCTCGCCCTCCGCGAGCGCGTGGCCCTCGATCCATTCGTGGGCGATCGCCGTCGTGACTTCGTCGCCCCCCACGCGGATCTCGCCGAGCGACACGGGCACGCCCTCGATGCCGGCGAGGCGGTCCATGAACCACCGCTCTCGTGCGGCGAGCGT
>Ga0315902_10004731_pt1 | contig 19505 bp, 26 predicted proteins | sample LakEriMetagenome_9_FD_203523 | JGI IMG/M metagenome (GOLD analysis project Ga0315902, IMG submission 203523) | Freshwater fungal communities from buoy surface, Lake Erie, Ohio, United States - Buoy 12 MA117 | ecosystem: Environmental > Aquatic > Freshwater > Lake > Lake biofilm | place: USA... | reverse complement strand
CAGACCAGCTAGAACCAGTTTGACTCTTATGGCTAAGAATACCATAACCAGACCGAATAGCAAAATAGCTACTAATTCGTAGAAATCAGCTTCAGCAGGTCGCACCAACAGAACTTGACTCAATATTGATGATAGGTCTGTTGCAATCACAGTTCCCGGTAGCATTTCACCATGACTTGTCGCGACAGGATTGCTAAACCCTTCAGCCGTCAGCGATAATATGACAATCTTTCCATCTAGATCATCAGGCATATTCGTGACAGAAAATGATTGATATGTAAATGCACGACTAGGCCAGATGCGACTATTCGGATCAGTATACATGAGAGGCTGGCCTGGAATGCGTAGCACCTCGACGCCAGCTTCATTTGATTTGACCTGAAAGCTTATCTCACCAGTTAAAACTCTCAATGTCTCAAAGGTAATTGATGGATAAAACTTGTCATCGACTGCGACAAGCATTGGGCTACGACGCACCACACCATCTGGCTCAGGCATAGTAGCAACCATACCAACACCTGCCGCTTCCTCAGCAAGACGAGGAAGCGGTGCTATCGCACCTGGCCAGCTTGGTAGCACATCAGCAATCGGTGGTCCGATTAGCGCAGAGCCTCGTGGTCTTGCATATGGTTCACGTACCTGAGTCGTAGGAACCTGCGCGATAACCACAGGATGCTCGCGAAATGCTTGCTCCAGAACACTATCTTTTCCTGCGCGATCAGGCTCTGCAAATAGAATCGGTGCAACTACAAGCGCAGCACCACGATTGCTAATATTTTGAATATATTCTGCAATAACATCTCGTGACCATGGCCACTGACCATGTTTTCTTAGCGCAGCTTCATCAATATTGGCTAGCACAATAGAATCATCAAGTACCATATCAGCCTGACGTTCTAGAAAGTCAAAATATTTAAGACGTGCAACCTGCGCTGGCCATGGATCTAATACCTTTAGCGCGATCATGACCAGTAATACTGATAGCGCAAGTAAATATTTTTTCATCACACTCACCTTTTCTGTGTTATATTTACTATATTAGATCCTGTACCAACCGTTTCTGTCGCGGTAGCTCCATCATGTGTTACAGTTACCCTTGTATTACCACCAGTCATTCTTACAACAGCATTATGACCAGATGACTCTCTAGTTGCTATTGTTCTCTGACCTTCTTCGGTTATAATTAGCTCTCCGACTCTACGAATTGGTCGACGAGTCTCAGTTTGCACAATCTGTAATTGATTCTCAGATTGCTGTGTTTCTGATGATTGTTGTGATGATTGCGATTCCTGCATCAATAGCATGATCTGTGGTGGTTTTACTATCACTAGATTGTTATTGATATCTGATATTGAAATATTCAGTTGCACAGGAACAGTAGGAGCTACTGTCGCGCTTGGTACATATGTTGCATGAAATGGTTGATCCATTTCAACTGTGCCACCATCATTAGTCACAGATATCTTACCAGTATAGCAGTTGCCTTGCTGGTTACAGCTAGGAACAAGCACTACTAAGCTTTGTCCTGATTCATCGACAGTCATAAAGAAATCTGTACCGCGCACACCTATGACTGCTGTCGGTGTATTGACCTGCACGTTTTGCTGATTGCTGCGTGCTATCTGACCTGAAACATATCTTACTGTACCGACAGCCACGCGAACATTTAATCTTCCTGCACCACGACTTGGGTCATATACAAAATCATCGATGACAAATCTGCTATTCTCTGTAACGCTGGCCGTTGTATTATCTTGAAAGCGTAATTGTAATGATGATAGACCAGTGACTATCGCATCATTCATATTCACACCAGCATTTACCCCACCAGGTAAGGTAGCAGATCCTCTTTTAATCTGCACAGAATTGCCTTGCTGCTGTATTATCGAACCGACATTTGCCGATGCGATAGCAGGTAGCAGCAAGGCTAATAGCAGCCAGCGAAACATTAGTTAGTCTGGCTAATTGTGATACTATTATTTGATCCCTGTGTATTGATAACCAATGTATTTGTCACGGCACCAGCCTGACTAATATCATAGGTATTTGAATTACCTGTGACAGACATTGTCAAGCTATGTGTACCAACACCAGCTTGAGTGGCCACAATAGTATTGCTATCACCAGTCAATGTCATATTCTGTGTCTTATCATTACCGTTCTGGTTTGTGGAAATATTATTGCTATTTCCTGTGACCGTCAGAGTATTTGTCAGACCATTACCAGCCATCAATGTGCTAATGATATTGTCATCACCGATAATTGTATGTGTGATAGCAGCATCATTACATGATGTGGTATTATTACCGCATGTCAAAGTTGCAGTATTACCGTTGCCAGTATATGCTAATGTAGCCGTATTGGTTCCGCCATTTATAGAATAGTCAAGCGCATTCGTATCACCGGTTTGAGTGATAGTGACAGTATTACTTGATCCTGTAATCGTGCTAGGTGTTACTGATGCACCTATGCGATTACCAGAACCAGCCTGAGTAATATCGATCACATTCGATGAACCGATCTGATCGATATACACGCTATTTGATTGCGCCGCTGCCGGCGCCGCCAAGGATAGCAGCATCATGGCAAACGTTAGTAACCTAAGCATGTTTTCCTCTATTTTATTGTGGTTGATATTCCCAGAGTCCTCTACGAACTCCTTCTTCTACCATCTCGCGCACAGAAGATTGTATAGCCAGTTGTATCGCTAGATTGACACTATCATTTGTTGATGAGCCAACCTCGCCTTCCCATGAAACTGTTCCACCGCTGACAAATTTCAATACACCCATTTTGTCAACATAGCTATGAATACGTTTTGTAGTTGTAACAGTGATTAATACTTCACCAGTAGTTACTGAGACTGCGCGCAAAGTAACTGTTACTAAATCTGTGCGATATTCTGTTGAGCCACCAATACCAAATGCTCGTGCTCCAATACCTCCGGTGGCTATATTAGTATCATAACCTATAATACCACCATCAATTATAAGACCTGCAAATAATAATGGTGACATTTGTCTGGCTGTTGGGCCTTCATAAAGTTCGCGCATCTGACGTATAATCTGACGCTCTTTTAATAGATTTTCAATTCCACCACGTTCAACGACGCGAAACCATTGTCCGCGACCTACCGATTGTAAAGCTTGAATTAGATATGAATCAGCGCCTTGTGTGACCGCGGAGCTAAGTGATGCAACTCTTTCTGAATAACGGCGCTGGCCAGTCTGATCATTAAATCTATAGACAGCAACAGTCATTACACCGTTCTTAGGTGGACGAAGCTCATCCGTCTTCGGCTTCACCGTCTCAGGCGGAGTTTCTAATAAATTCGTTGTTTGGTCTATCAAAGAGCATCCTGTAAATCCCAACATCATAATCAAAGCTAGGATTTTTAAAATGCGAAAGCTCCTATGGGCACTGTTATTGTTGTGACAGAATTAGTTGAACGATCATTGATCGTCATTGATACTTCAGAACCGGATCTAACCCAACCAATTGTCACATTACTAAATGATAGAGAACCATTATTCTGAGGAGTTTCACCAAATAATTGTTCAGACATGCTTTTTGCAAGCTGTGAATATACAAGCGATTGGAAAGCTTGCATAAACTGATTGCCTGGACTATTTTGTTCAGCACGAAGTGCAGCAGCCAATTCTTGTCTACGACGATCCTCTTGGCGCTGCTTTGCAGCCTGCTCAAGCTGATAAATCGTCAGAACGTGGGAACTGTAGCCCGCGCCATTAAACGATGGTGAATTAAAAGAATGGGTAAGCTCACTCGCATTAGACATAGGAGCAAAAAGCATAGCAAGGACTACCAATCTTTTCATGGTACCTCCTATGATATCGACCTTATTTATATTTGCGGTCAAATTCTTTTAGTCTACGACTAAGATATTCTTTCACTGCCACAATATTCGCATCAACATTTTCTATTGGCATGGTATTAATCACATTCATGAGTTCATCATGAAATGCGGCCCGCTTCATCATATCAACAGAATAATTCATGATCAATCCTTGTGTATGATATATGGTACCCGGTGACGGGATTGAACCGCCGACCTTCTCCGTGTAAAGGAGTTGCTCTACCGCTGAGCTAACCGGGCTAATGGTACCTGTGATAGGATTTGAACCTACACTTGCTAGAACCTAAATCTAGTGCCTCTACCAGTTGGGCTACACAGGCATATGGAGAATAGCGGAATCGAACCGCTGACCACCTGCTTGCAAAGCAGGCGCTCTACCATCTGAGCTAATTCCCCACAAAACTTGGCGGAAAGAGTGGGATTCGAACCCACGGATCTATTTCTAGACCGCTCAGTTAGCAACCGAGTGCTTTAGGCCTCTCAGCCATCTTTCCAAATTTTGGCGGAAGGGGTGAGATTCGAACTCACGGTACCTTTCAGTACGACGGTTTTCAAGACCGTTGCAATAGACCGCTCTGCCACCCTTCCATAAGACATATGTATCATACATTAGGAGGTGATGTCAATGGCAAAATAACACTTAAACTATAAATAGCAATGTGAGTAAATTTGTAATGTAATATTGACACCCCAGCATGGAGGTTAACCCCATGAGCCAAGCTCTCCTAGAAAATGCTCCAGTAGCGTTTAAATTTCCTTATAACGTTCCTGGCATTGATAACGTAACAACGATTAAGAAGTCAATCTTCAAGAGCCAGCATTGTCAGCGCAATTTTGATCTTTCCAGTGAAATCCCTCAGGAGCACATGGATGTGATTATGACTGCGGCGACTCAATGCCCAAGCAAGCAGAATGTAGCTTTTTACAAGGCGCATTTCATTCAAGACCGTGATCTTATCGAAAATAAGATTCTGCCTTGGACAAATGGCTTTGTTGTGAAGCATGGTAAGACACGCGCGGAATCTGAATATACTACAAACGCGCAAATTCTTGCTAATCTTCTTATCGTATTTGAAGAATATATGGATCTATCAAGCTCAGTTGACGCGCAGCGTAATGAGCAGGTAATTGATTTGGTCACAGGTAAGGCCAATCAAAGAACCATGAATATTCTGAAGAATGATCAGCTTATTGCCGTCGGTGTGGCTGCTGGTTATCTGAATCTGACAGCGACTATGTTGGGTTATTCCACAGGCTGCTGCTCATGCTTTGAACCTGATGGTATCAAGGAAGTTCTCGGTCTTGAGGGCAAGCCTCTGTTGCTGATGGGTATTGGTGTATCTGATTCGACCAAATCACGTCGTCAGCATCAGATGTCAGATTTCGTCTTCCCGACTAAGAAGAAGCAAGAAATTCCTGTCAAGATTTGGTAATATATACTAAAGACTAAACATTTTAGTCATGGATTTAATGTAATTGGGAGTGATTTGAAAGTGTATGATTTTAAAGACATCCGGCATTTGCATCTCGAAATCACCACTAGATGCAATGCCGGATGCCCAATGTGTCCAAGACACTATACCTATACTTCTACCCTGCGCGAAGACCTAGGTAACGTAAATATGACTCTCGAATCAGCTAAGAGAGTATTGCAGGAAAGCTTAATATCAAAGCTAACTTATATAAATTTTTGTGGTAACTATGGTGATGCGATAGTCAATCGCGATTTCATACCCATAGTCAAACATATCAGATCAATAAATCCTAAAGTCAATATCACCTTAACCACAAATGGTGGTGCTCGAAATGCAGATTTCTGGACAGAGACTGCAAATCTAGTAGATCAAGCTGTATTTGGTATTGATGGATTAAGAGATACAAATCATCTATATCGCCAATTTGTTAATTGGGATACTCTGGAGCGTAATGTCAGAGCCTATACTGAAGAATCAGTTAGACTAGGTAAAAAGAGACATTCGCAATGGGTTATGAACGTATATCGTCATAATCAACATCAGATTGAAGAAGCTAAAGAGCTGTCAAAAGAATGGAAGATTCATCAATTTGTTCAAAGATATACGGATAGATTTGACACATATGGATCAAATGGCGTTAGTCACTGGCCAGTACACGACAAAGATGGAAATCTATCGCACATAATTTATCCATCAAATTCTGAGGGTGAAGATTATAATGATACAGCTATGACAAGATCCATGAATTGGATCAAGAAAACTGCTGGTCGTGATCATAGATTTGAGATTACTCAAGAACAATTACAAAAGGTTCAAGAGCGTCACGGTAATGATGAAGTTATGTGTAGGGTCGCCGGATATGGTCACGGTGGACTAGCATCAGTATACATTGATTATGAGGGCAGATTATATCCATGCTGTTATTTCGGTTCTGCCGTTACATATGCGGGCGAACCTCGCAATCAACAAATCGTCCAAATGTATGACAAGTTTGGAAAAGATTTTAATGATTTAAATACAAATACGATTGAAAGCGTATTTGATAGTGGGATCTTTGAAGAAATTGCGATTAGCTGGAAAAAGAAAGATATCACATGCGGTAAATCCGCAGTATGTATCTATAAGTGTGGTGCTAAAAGCCATCATAGCAAAATAGTTGCTTCATGATGTCTTATCAAAGATCATGAATTTATAATGAGCATTTTTTTCTACATATTCTGAAAACCTGAAATTTCTAGTCGGGCCTGTGCTAGTAAAAAGCATGGCCCGACTTAATTCTGATTCAGGTAAACATCTTTTAAGATTAGCAAGTCCATAAACACCAAGAACATCTTCAATCACATAAAATTTTTTAGCTTTATGATAGAAGTTGTTGAATGTTGCAACTTGGCTTCTCCAATGATGACATGCATCATCAATAATAATATCATATTCACCGATATGTGCAGTCTCATCAAAATTCTGAGAATTTAAGCGATGAATTTTAAATTCTTCATTTAGAGATGGTTGATACGTAGCACTTTTCTCAAGGCCTTCCACGATTGCATCGGGCCATATAAGTTTCCATGCTTTAAGCGAATCACCTCTCCAAACACCTATCTCAAGAACTGATGAAATATCAGTATCACTTACGACATTTTCATAATATCTATGATATCCATGAAGTAGTTTATCGACTTCGGTTTCATCGAAAGCTACTTGATACTTATTGACCTGCATATCATACCTCAAAAAATGGTGCCCGCAGAGAGATTTGAACTCCCGGCCTACGGTTTACAAAACCGTTGCACTACCGCTGTGCTATACGGGCTATTCTTGTATATAGACGGATCTTTTTGGTAATATTTCATACCTATATTCGTCTAAGAATCTTTTATCATGAAATCTTAACAAATAATAACTATTTTGACCATAAACCCAAACAATTTCACCGATTAAAATTTTTCCGTCAAGACTGGCAGAGATTTTAGTTCCTGCCAGTTTATGTTGCTGCAAAAAACGTATCATTTGGATTCAGAGTTATCCATTTGTATGATAGTTCTCCAGTCTATCGCTTTATCAGTTTGATATTCAAGTTTTGCATTTTTTATTTTGTTTTCTAAAGAAGGTAGATACTGTAAATTATCTTGATGATGTAGACCGCCTTTTGATATAGGAATAATATGATCAACCTCATAACCCGGAGGCCTCATTTCATATATCATATCAATAAGTTTTAAATCTGCATCACTAGGAAGTTGTCCTCTAAGTTTCGCATAATAACGTCTAGTACACGCTCTACCTAATGCGCGCCGATGATTGTCAGATACTCTACCTACTCTATCCCAATACTCTTTTAATTTTTTACTTAAATTCAATCTTTGACTTTCAGTTTGATCTCTACCTGGACGCCCTTTATGATGGCTATTATTATATTCATAATATGATTTCAATGCATTTTTAATTTTTAGTTTTGTTGTCTCTGTATGATTTCTATTTTTATTATTATATTTTGCTGAACATGACCTATTACAAAATTTGGGATTAGTAGTTTTCTTTTTACAAAATAGGCATTTCATCTTAATAAGATGATACCGTAAGATTATTCATCAAAGTCAAATGTTGCTTAGGAATACGCTTCCAAAGTTGCACCGCAGGTTGATCAATATCAACCAACAACATGTCGCGACCGTCTTTGGTACGATATTCTCTAATCGCTAGATTCTTAGGTTCTGTAACCTTCATTACCCAACCACTATAATGATAGTTATGTTTTGGCGCAGAGACTAGAACAAAATATAATTCATCGGCATTAGTGCATTTATGCAACTGATCTGGTCTAAAGGTCATAGCATTTTCCTTGATAAAGGGAACCTGTGTCTTGACCTCAACATTCTGTACACCGTCGACCAACATATCCTTAACTCTATCATATTGATCATGAGACATCTCGACATGTCTACCCTCTTCCTTTAGGAGGGTTGCGACTAGGATCTCACCGGCTGTACCTAAGGCCACAGCCATATTACGGGCAGTTTTTGACATTCGCTTGCTTTCATGTATTATCATTATATGGCTCCGGGTGCTGGACTCGAACCAGCGACCCAGGGATTAACAGTCCCTTGCTCTACCAACTGAGCTAACCCGGAAAACACTTAATAGCATCAGAGTGCTTACACTTGTTACGATAACCAAACCCCTTGCAGGTGCAAGTCACAGAGAAGCCATACTTCTCTACGATATATACCCGACCCTCAGAGGTGCGGACTCGGAATTTACGTGTTTGCGTCTGTTTGCTCATGGTACTATACTATATGATTTCTAGAGGGATGTCAATGTGTAATTTCAATCTGCTCTAGGATACCACGATGAAATGTGTGGCTTTCAGAACCTATGGCATATTTGCCACTGGCCTCAGCCAGACGATTATAGATGGCTTTCACAGCAATGTTTGGATCACATGAACCACACATGAATACATCCACAGCTGCATAGCCATATTCAGGCCAGGTGTGAACAGATGCATGACTCTCCGAAAGAATCACCACACCCGTCACACCGCAACCGTCCCCAAAGCCATGAAAATTGCTATGGAGAACAGTCGCGCCTGATTCACGGCAAGCATCTACAAAGATTGACTCTAGCAAGCCAACCCCACATAATACGTTAGGCTCGACATCCCAGAACTCGGCTATTACATGTCGACCGAGTCGCTTGACGGTCGGGACGTGAAGCACCGCGCTCACGTCACGCCTGCCGGCTAATATATGAACGTTTGATACTTTTTGGAGCAAAGTATTCTCTAACTAGATCGATGACAGTATTTTCATCATATGGCTTACAAGAGAATACATCCAAATAAATTGCATTACTCTCATTCACAAAATGAGCACAGATATTAGATGTCTCGATAAGCTGTACCAGGGTATAGCCAGCCTTATCACCGCTACCAAAATCTACAATTTGAGGCTCACCATAAGCAACCATATCAATATCTTTGACTAATTGCTTGGTAAACTTGTAAATAATATCATAATTTTTAATTGCATCCGAATCACATTCGCCGCAATCAAGAGTAAGATGATAACCCCAATATTTGCTCATATAATATTCTCCCTAAGGTAGCTTGGTAAAGCTGTCGTTTCCTGAATGTGAGATCGTATTATAACAGGAGTCATACCACCTGTCAATAAATTTTTTCACGGCTTCTTGGTTAAATTTCGGTCTTTCCAGAAGCTCCCTCAGGTTGTTACCTTCGACGCGGTTTGTAACCACATCATAATCGGCGCGCCCGAAAGTGATGACTGGCTTTTGATGTAGCAGGGACTCTAGGCCAGTTCCAGAGTTTACCACTACCACAGCCCGTGCATCAGGAATAAGCTGGTGAATCGATACATCATCTAACCAAATAGTGTGCGCGTATTTATCAGCAATCTGTTTAAGCTGTACCATAGAACCAGGATTTACAGGATGACCTTTAAGCACCAAAGGATATCCTAGCTCCTTGGTCGCACGACATGTAGCCTCGATAGCTTGTTCGACTGTAACTCTAGAATGATATCGAATTGTCTCATCATGCGGAATTTGGCAGAGATAAAGAACATAGTCCTTAGGTAGATCGATATCTTTATGATCAGGTTGCTTGAACTTGCTATAATTCTCAAAGATACGAGCCTTGAGTGTATTGAATCCTACACCAGTAGTCTCACCTTCAAGAAATGACGTGCAAGGATAATTAGATGCAGATGCACCCCAGCCGCGCGAGTCAATCGTAAACAGATACGGAATAACCGTCTGCATATAATACATCACATTGACATTTGGAACTGGAAAATTATCAATCATCTTATGAGGTACATAGCAAAGATCAGCACCCAATGATTGCACAACCTGTGGTGTGAATTGCCAGAGCGGAAGCTCCAGCACTCTCACATCATCACCACGGCGCTTATGCTCCTCGACGACCATGGTCCGCAGGTTATGCCACGGCATACGCACAGCTGGAATAGGGCCGCGCTCTAAAGGAACATGACCTTCCTTAAACATCACGTCAAGGCGTGGTGCTAAGAATAATACCTTTCTCATCTCCAAAATGCTCCTTTGATTGATGGCAATCTAGATTCCATCTCAAGCTTTTTTGCAAGGTATCTCTGATCTAGATCCTTGCGTGTACCCTTTCCTGTCCAGATAGGAGAACCTGCGCGAAACTCCCAATCCATGACCGACATATCAAATGTATAAAATTTTAGCTTTTTCTCATAATAGGTATATGCTTGATATAGCGATACCTGATCGGTGAACCAAGTAAGGCCATTGGTGTTTAGATTATTCTCAACCTTTGTCGCAAAGTTTCGCGAACCATCGCTACCTGAATAATACACTAGACCAGCAGCAACCTTTGTTCCGAGAGCTTCCCAACCTACAGTACCTGGCAATGACTCGCGCAAGAATAGACCGACATCGACATCAAGCTTTTCCATCTTAGACATGAAGATAGAATCGATATCAGACAGATACATCGCGCAACCAGTCGATAGCAAGCGAGGTGCAACAAGGAACCTATTGCTAGCATAATAGGTGCGTAGTGTCTCGCTGTTCACACCCTTCGGAACCTGTAACGTCTCTGTTGAAAACGTCATATAAGTGCCGCGGGCAATCGCATTATACCTTAGCTTGAGCGAAGTCAATTTAGCAAGATTGACCTGGCGCATTCCAGGATTTTCCATCAAATGAATATGAATCGAATTACCTGCGATTGCATTAGATGCTACGAAAGCTGGACCATGTGATTCCAGATATGCTTGGTCGCATGATGTCATCACACATAGCTTATCTGGAGTCTCTACCGCATCAAAAAATGTCATCTTCCTATAATCCTATAAGGCACAAATGGTGTATTCGGTATCTGCACAGAATATCCATTTGCTTTAGCCGAATCTTTCATACCATACCATACCTTCACAAGGTCTGGGCGCGGATGTTCTTCAGGTGTTCCCGTAAACCAACGAGGCTTCCATGGTTGTGTGGCCATCTTAGTGAAATGTAGATGCCAAATTTCATCGGCCTTCAAACCTTCACCGTCATGACAGTTCCAGCGCATATCGAGTTCCTTCACGAACTTTTCATTACCGCTGAAAAACCTGACAAGCCTGTGGTGAGCCGATGGATTAGCTTTCATGCGCTGAATAGGCATGAGATGTTCTTCCATCTTTTCGCAATCGAAAACAATCACGCAAAATTCATGGCCACCAAATCGAGTACCCTTGCGAGCAGCCATAGGCTTACCATCAAGATCCATATCAAACAATTCACTAATATCGCGCATGTTGATCATGTCGACATCCGTATAGATAGCCCGACCCTTGAATTTGCAGACCTCTGGAATCGCCCAACGGAATCCGCTAAATGGGGTCGACCATTCTTGCGTCTCCCATCCACCCCATGGACTTTCCTTGTCTAGGGTTTGTCGCATCCATACAATGTCGAGAGGACGAGAGCAGTTGCTCCTAAGCGAATATTCATATACCATCTCAGCTTCGGCATCTTCTCCGTTTGAAGATGTGCCGATGAAAAGCTTTACTGGATCACTCATTTCATTCTCCTATCACTTAGGTAGCCGTCTACCCTCAATTATATGTTTTGGTTTACGAAACCATTTACCATTAATATTAGCATTGATGTATTCATCATTTTCTAAAACATCACGGTGAAATTGTTCTCTGACCTCAGAGTAATTTACATCACCTTTGGTGGAATGTACAGAGATAATCCGGCGGTCAAACCTAAGTTGCCCAAATTCTTTCACAAGCGCCTTAATTTCATCGGCCGAGCCATAATAAACTTTCCAATCGCTTTCTTCTCGCTTTCTTTTCAATGCGCCTTTCTTCTTACGCATCGACCAGAAATATTTGCGACCAACATACATCTTACCAGTTACCTTGTCCGTGATTAGATACACGAACCCGTAAGATTTACCTATATCTGCGCTTGTGAAAGGTTTATTATCAAACAACCACGGATTATCATAATCTATCATAGACGAGGGCTCCTTAGTCCTCGTCTATGTATTCCTCATCTTCATCCTCATCTTCAATATCAAGAGCCTCTCCGCAAAATGGACAAAACTCCGGTGAATAAATGATTCCACTCTGGTCAGAATGATAGACCAGAGTGAATTCCGCATCACATGAAGAACAGGTGTATTCGTCCTCTTCTTCGTAATCAGCTACCGCCTTGACTTTCTTTACCATTTGAATAAGCATCCTCCCAAGATCCAGTCAGGCCAGCCACCTCATATTCGGTCACACGGTTCTCGAAGAAATTCGTGTGGTCAGCCCCATTCAGAACCCACTCAAGCCACGGGAGAGGATTATCTTTAACCCTGAAATTAGGTTTCAACCCTAGCTGAAGCAGACGTCTGTCGGTTATATAGCGGATATATTGCTTGACTTCATCAGGTGTTAGACCTTGAACTTCACCCATCTTATAAGCTAAATCAACAAACTTATCTTCTAGTTTCACAGCCTGTCTAGCCATCTCATAGATTTCAAGCTTAAAGCTATCATCTACAATTCTTGGATGCTCGGCGCAGAATGTGCGGAAGAGAAATGCATTACCTTCGACGTGAATACTCTCATCACGAATCGACCATTCAACAACCTTACCCATACCCTTCATCTTGCCGTATCGCTGAAAGTTTAGCAACATTACAAATGAAGCGAATAGCGCGACACCTTCATTGAATACAGACTTAGCTAGCGCAAGACCTACGCCGCGCTTTGTAGTCGTGTCGGCCTCAGTCATGAAGTCGATCTTGTCAGCCATCTCCTTGTATTCAAGGAATGCTGTATATTCTTCATCAGGCAGACCGAGGGTATCATTCAGAAGTGCATAAGCACGCTGGTGTACACCTTCTCGCGCGGCGAATGAGCCGAGCATGTTTCGCACCTCGTTATTCTTAAAGTTTGGCACGAACAAGTCATAGTAATTTTTGCCGACTGCGACATCTGATTGTGTAAAGAGGCGCAGGATCTGCGTGACAAATTCCTTGTCGGTCGCAGACATCTTACCAGATTTCCAATCCGTGACATCTTCTCCAAGATCAACTTCATCTTCAATCCAGTGCGCCTTTTCATGACGCTGTGTGATTTCTACAGCCCAAGGATATTGAAACGGCTTATAGACCTTGGAGAACTCTAGAAGTCCGCCGCGCTCTTGCTTCACCATCTTGTCACCATATGCGACAAGTTCAGTATATCCACCGATGCGCTTACCATCGATGAATACCTGAGGAACAGTATTCACCTTATGCTGCTGATAAAAAGCATATCGCAGCTCCTCATTATCCATGCGATCTTCTGTATATGAGAAGCCACGTCTAGACAACCATTCCTTCGCCTTATCGCAGAATGGGCAACCAGTTTTAGTTACGATGCGAATATCCATATTGCTTATCCCTGACATGCGACACATTCTTCCTGTGTCTCTTCCTTAATTTGTAATTCTGATATATCAACCAGCTTATTACGCTCAACCTTCTTCGAAACATTCTCTGCGCGATTTGAAGATTCTGTGCGTAGATAGTATAATCCCTTACAACCAAGCTTCCATGCAGCAAAATGTACCTGATGCAATAGCCCACGAGATGCACCTGCAGGGAAGAATAGATTGAGCGACTGACCTTGGCAGATCCATTTCTGCCGCCAAGCAGCCTGAGTCACAATCTCCATCTGATCAATCTCGATGGCCGTAGCAAAGATTTGCTTCTGATGTTCGCTCAGGAAATCGAGATGTTGAACAGAACCACCATTTGTGATAATGCTAGACCATACCTCATCTGTATCCTTACCAATAACAGCTAGAAGCTGCTTCAGGTATTCATTTTTGACCAGGTGAGAGCCAGCGCGAGTGCGATGAGTAAAAGCATTTGCCTTCCAAGGTTCAATAGATGGTGAGCAACCATGAATGATTGAGCTGTTTGCATTTGGCGCAATCGCAATCACATGGGCATTACGCATACCCGTGCCTTCCATATCAGGAGCTTCGCCGCGCTCACGACCTAGGATTCTCGACTGCTCACGTGCCTTAGCAAAGATATCGGAGAAAATCTCCTTATTGATCTGTCTTGCGGTTTCGCTTGCAAATGGAATTCCACGTTGCTGATAGTAAGAATGTAGCCCCATCGCGCCAAGACCGAGCGACCTCTCGCGTTGCGCCGAGAAACGCGCGCGCGAAATCTCGTCCCCCGCATTCTCGATGAACACCTGAAGCACATTGTCCAGCATCGTCACTAGGTCTTTGACTAAACCAGTGTTCTTCCACTCGTCGTACTTCTCTAGGTTTAACGAAGATAGGCAACATACTGCGGTCCTTTCCTCACTCGTCGGTAGATGAATCTCATTACAAAGATTTGATCCGTGAATCTTTAGACCACGATCTTTCAGAGCCTGAGGAAGTGCTTCATTGGCCGTATCGATGAAATTGATATATGGCTCACCCGTGCGATATCGAACCTCAAGAATGGTTTCCCATAGCTTGCGGGCTCGCATTGTCTCACGGATAGTATCATCATTCGGGTCACGTAGGTGCCACTCGCCATCGTTTTCTACGGCGCGCATAAACTCATTTGTGACATTGACGGCGTGGTGCAGATTCATACACTTACGGTTCACGTCGCCAGTCGGCACACGAATCGTCAGAAACTCCATGATATCCGGGTGAGATACGTCAAGATATGCAGCATATGAACCCTTGCGAGTCGTGCCTTGACGATACGCAGTCATGTCGGAATCGACGGTATGCAGAAACGGGATCGGGCCCGGCGCGATATCAGAGACAGAGCGCACGGATGACCAGTGACCACCGACGCCACCACCCTTGACCGACAGCCAACGCAGCTCAGCCGTATGGTCAATCAGACCCTTGAGAGTGTCTGGCACATAGGTCAGGAAGCAAGAGATCGGCAGAGCCTTCACCTTCTCACCTGGCAATGCTGCATTAGACAACACTGGAGATGCAAACATGAACCAGCCTTTAGACACAGCATTATAGATCCGCTGTGCTAAGGCCATATCTCCGCCAGAAAATGCTACAGAGGCACGTGCAAATGACTTCTGTGGTGTGTCTTCGTCTTTACGGCAATAATAGTCTCTTAGTAGTGTGAGCGAAAACTCCGACAACAAGGAGTCCCGCGATGTGTCAATGAACACACCTAGGTGATCTATTTGCATATGTGCCTCCGGTATTAGATGTTGATGATATTAGGGAAGATGCGAGCAATCTCCCTGGCACATCCTAATGCTACTTCACGATGCTCTTTCTGAGTCGAAGGATCTGTACGAACCTCGATATAATGTAGCCAAGAACGGATGGAGCCCTTCATATAGATGCGAGATTGTGTCAATCCCTCAGGTAATACGGCACGTGCCTGCTCCTTGGCAATGCCGTTGTCGATAGCCCATTTATATTCTCGTTCAGCAGCAAATAGTGCGCGTTGCTGCGAACGATACCATTCATTCTGTAGGTGAACATCTTCAACGTCAATGCTATTCTGACGATTCTTATTATCTTGAAGCCTGGCCTCGCGCGTGACAAACTCTAGAGATTTAGTCGGGTCAGCATATCTCTGACTAAACTCTTGAAATGAGAACGAGCGATGCCGAATGATCTGATGTGTGATGTCTCGCGTAGTCACGATCTCAAGCGTAGCATCGACCATCTCTAGCGGAGACCAATGTTTATGCTTCGCAAGATAAACAACAAGCTTCTCCGCAGTCTCACTATTGTACTGATTGCTAGGGTTTGACACCCTAGCGCAGAAAGCGACAAGCTCCAAGGCATTTGTAATACCTTGTTGGGCTATGTCATCCACAGGTTGAGTATATGAAATTAGCTTTACAGTAGGCCCACCCATTATATCCTCCATTAACATTTCTTCCAGTCACGCAGAGCTAGATTCAAAGCTAGCCCGTGGTGGGTGCAGGTATTTAGCAGGGCCACCACCTCTGACGGGTCCACCCCATCCACCACTGACTCATTGATATCTTTATATTTCCATGTCGAAGGCCAAACTACCATAGGTATTTTTCTTGTAGCCATCTTTTGCACTTGATCGACCACCTGCTTGTTTCTAGGCTGGTTGTCGAACACAAGCACCGCCTTGTCACCAGGTATGTAAGATAGAGCCCGCACCATGTCTGTTCCACCTGGTGCTATCGAGTTAGGCACCAGCATCGAGTCAAACGGACCCTCCATGACATAAACCGTCTTGCTCAGATCAACCCTGTCAAGGCCGTAGACCAGAGGCTCATTGTTCACGCGCACTGTCACATATCTTAGCTTGCTATTACCCATGGCGCGGCCGGAAACCCCAGTAAGCTTGCCGGCAAGATTGCGGAAAGGTATGACGATGCGCTCGTCTGATGTCAGGCGACCCTCATAGCCGCTGTTTAGTACCTCACACACCGCCATATCTTTGGCGTAATATAGGTCATCGTACCTTGCGCGAGGTATTTTTCTACCCATGAGATACTGCACGGCGCGATGGCTATCAGGTAGGTCTGAGATCCTAATCAACCCTATATCGACCAACCTCTTCTCGACCTCAGGCTTCTCTGGAAACTCCGGCTTAGGTATCAGATAGCGCGGCTGGCTGTTAGCGCCACCCTTCTCCTCACGGAATACCTCTAGCCTGTATTCCCGCGATAGGGTCGGATCAACCCTATCGAGCAGGCGAGACATGTTGGTGCTCACGCCACAGTTATGACACTTGAATACCAGAATACCCTTGTTCTGATAGATATAGCCTCGCGCCTTAGTCTTGCTTGATTCTGAATCGCCACAGAATGGACAGCGAAAGTTGAAGAGTCTATCACTCTTTCGCTTGAATAGACCAAGCTTGAACGATATCAGGCTTAGGTATTTGTGATCGATGTGGAGGTGCATGGGCCTATATTACACTAGACCCATGTCGATGTCAAGGAAAAACGATGGCTACTATTCGCCGTTACCGTTTCCGCCGTCACCGCCTTTAGATGAGCTACTCTTACCTGCACATACCCTGCGGCCTAGAGCATTGTAATAGACCTTTGGGCAACCTTTCCACTGCCCGAGGACTTTCGTATCCTCACCGCAGATGGAACAGAACGAGGTGCCTGGGCCTTGCTCCTTGAGATTGTCTCGAATGAACTGCTTGAACTTGACTCGCTTGCGACGGAGCATCGCCATCGGAGGACGACCGGGTTCACCCTTCGGACCGACGCCGACTCCGGCTATGTTACCGCCACCGACGGCGTTTGCTGGAGCATCCTCGTCCATCATATCCTCCTCAGCAGCATCACGATCACAGGATCCATCGGGATGTCAGATCCTATGACCGTCTCGTTCTTTTTACCTATTCCCTCGACCCTCTCAGGCCAATAGCCCATCAAGACGAGGAATGGTTTGATATACTGTAGTTGGTCGCGCATCTTAAAGACTATCATCTTAGTCAGAGCATCACGTTCGAAGACGTTGTACAGCGCGATCAGGTGATTCATGACGTACCTATCCTTCAGCTCACCAGTCTTTACGTACCGACTAATGAGCCTTTGAAGGTTGCGAATCCGTCCTAGATCCTCGTAAAACTCTGCCTCATCCAAGCAGGACGGATTCTCATAATGACGAGCGGCGAACAGCGTAAAGTTGCTGTCATCTAATACTTGCATTATCAGAATGTGCTGAGGGCGACCCTCTTCAATGTAGTCGTATTCACAGCGATGTATAGGTAAGTATTGCTGAAGAATGCCTGACCGACCTTATACCCACCGCTGGATGCATTGTTAGATCCGGGGTTAGACCTAAGAGTCGTGATGAAGTTATTAACCTTCAGCAAGCCGTTGGTCGTCATATTGACGTTGGCTGTCACGACGGTATTAGAGCACACGATCGTGGTATTCGCCTTCAACCTGACGCGCGCATCGAACACTGTATTCGATGGGATAGCGCCAAAGAAGTTTTTCACGGTGATGTTCTTAGAGACCGGCGTGCCGTTCGGATCATCGACGATCAGCAGCAAGTCAGGCGCCGCTGTAGTTGTCAATGAAGTTAGCTGTGAGACCTTCTTATCGGCCATCTGTTTTCTCCTACTTTATGATTTAGCCGCCGGTCGTGGCGGAGCGCACTGTGAAGGTGCCGAAGTTGTTTGACACTGATCCTGCGATCACTAGGTTAGCTGACTCAGCGCCGTTCGTGCTGATATTCAGGCTCACCAAGTTTGATGTGAAGCCGCCGTTGCCCGCAGTATTACCGAATGTCAGGGTATTCGCATTCACCTTATATGTGCCAGCGACACCAGGCTTGAAGCGGAACACAAGGGTGTTATTCGCATTGATGATGTCTGTTCTAGATGTAGAGGCCTTAGCATTAGCAGTAGCGATCAGAGTATTACCCGTGACCGTATTAGCGATCCTCAAGCGGATGATACCAGTTCCACCCTTATGGCGTACTGGCTCATTGAATACGATGTAAAGGTTGGCAGTCGCAGTGCGTTGCAGCGCATTACCACCTGTCGAGTTCGATGAGATGTATATCTGTGTGATCTCAGGGAAACCTAGGTGGGAGACGTTAGCATACCCATCGCTAGCAATCCCAGGATTAGCGGCGACAAGGATCTCGTCGCGCTGCGAGTTCGCACCATCCTTGCTGATATTGCGACGGCGCACCCAACCTTGATTAGTCGCAACCACATTGCGCTTCCAAGATTCGCGACCATCTGTCGCTCCACCGAAAGGTTGGAACCCGTATTTGATGCCGGCGACTGTATTTGCACCGGAAGCTGTATTCTCGGTATCTTTACCGAAACCCCATAGAGCCATAAGCGTTTCTCCTTCGCTTTTCGTTAAGCACTACTCAGCATTATGTAATTAGCAGGCTATTTAGACTTCTTTGCGCCGGATTTGGCCAGAGTCTCGCGCGCCTTTTTTGTAAGAGACTTGAGGTGTGAGCGACTCGGGCCCATACCCTTTGCCTTACGGTAAGGACCTTCGAACGGCGGCTTCTCTGTTGTGACCGCTTCAGGTACACAGTTAGGAACCATTCGGCCGCCTTTATTCTTCATACCCTTAGCAACATAACCAGACCAGCAAGCTTCATTTACTTTACTCTTAATTGCATTATTCAATGAATCGCGATTAGCATGA
>Ga0315902_10004730_pt1 | contig 19505 bp, 19 predicted proteins | sample LakEriMetagenome_9_FD_203523 | JGI IMG/M metagenome (GOLD analysis project Ga0315902, IMG submission 203523) | Freshwater fungal communities from buoy surface, Lake Erie, Ohio, United States - Buoy 12 MA117 | ecosystem: Environmental > Aquatic > Freshwater > Lake > Lake biofilm | place: USA... | reverse complement strand
ATATGACAACTCTCTTTACCATAATCAGAAGTATCGAACGGAGCCTGCAGCTCTTTTATGCAGTGTATATCCCAGAAATAGTTCGGCAGAGCTCTGATTGCTATTCAGAAGTCGACCTGCAGTATTATCATAGCTCAAGCCTATTCTGAATTGCTCATTCACCATCCATGAAGCCAGTAATTGCCATGCAGAACCAAGGCGATAACCACCACCAAACCAATATTTGTTGCGGTACAAATAGAACGCGTTGAACTCTGCCTGCCATTGCGCCGACTCAGACCATTTGATTTGAGTCGAAATTTCTATCAAATCCTTTTCGCCAATAGGCTGAATGTAACCGGCCACTGCATTCATGTTTCTGTATAAACGTGCAAGCGATCCGGAAGAAGAATTCATCGATGTTGTATTCAGTGTGCCCGACTCAACGCCTGCGAATACGCGCTTAGAAGTGAACATACATGCTGCGCCTACTACGGGCGTTACATATGCAGGCCCCAATTGGTTAAGTTGCGCATCGTTCATGTCGGCTGCATTCAATTCCGCCCGATCGATTGCTGACCTGAGTATACCGCCGGTAATTGCGAAGGACAAGCTTCCTCCCAAAACATTCATTCGATATGCTGCGGCACCCTTTGCCATTTGCTGTCGGCGCGCTCCGATACGATCAGAAACCACGCGAAATCCTACACCTATGCGGTTTCCTGCCAAAGGAGTATGCACAGAGAATTGATCGGTAACAGGTGCTCCCTCCAAACCAATCCACTGTGACCGATGCCTGACAGCCATACTCAGCGTATTGTGATTACCTGCGTACGCACTGTTGGCATCAAACAAGTTGAATTGATATTGTGTGTAGGACCACTCTTGCTGGGCAATTGAAACGCACGACAGAGCAAACGCTAATAGCGCGAAAAGCAGTGCTCGTAGTTTGTATGGATAGATCGCTTTTATCATCGCAACAGCTCTATGTAACCAGTGAATTCTCCGGCAGCTATCTTCAATCGATAGAAGTACGTTCCATCGGGTAGAGCATTCCCATCAGAAGATTGACCATTCCAGGAAATATCTTCGTTGTTGTAGTTTTTAGCCTTCCATACCTCGGCTCCCCAGCGATTCAAAATGACAACTTCATTTTCTGAAAATTCGGATGCGCCGATGTTGCCAATCTTCCAGAAATCATTATTGCCATCACCATTCGGAGAGCAGTAATTATAAAAAAGGAGTCCGCACGGAATGGACGCGACTTCCATTCCATCGAAATCATACGTTTTCTCGAATGTGCAACCCGTATTCGACTCCAATCGCAATACGTGCACGTTGTCAGTGAGCTGTGCGGTAAAGTTGGCCGGCACACCATCCCAAAACACACGGATGGAGTCAGCATTGTCGCAACCAAATGTTTGGATAACAGAGGCCGTAATATGTCCGGAGCACTCATCGCGTTTGAACTCCATCGTTGGATACAAATTCGACCCACCCTCTGTTTGTTCGAATCCCGGAGTGAAGATGGTATTGGTATTATTCATTGTACCAAAGTCAATTTGACCCGCGGTTGAATTAATGCACAACTCATCGCAAGCACGTATTGAAAAGCACGACATGGTTTGACGACCCAAGACATATTGCGCCTGAGTTGACAACGAAAACACGAATACCAGTAAAACAAACAATACTCTATTCATGGTAGTGGTCGATTACGTACCAGTCTTGCCCGTCGCTAATAATGGTCAGATATTCTGCGGTATTGCTATCCATTACGTAGCTCGTCAAACCGTCTATTGTTTCACCGGCAAACGGAGTAACTGTAAGATCATTCGCCGTTAGGGCACCCTGGAAAAACTTTCTGAATTTGTAGGTCCTTCCTGCACAAGAAGAAGCCGGCATCAAGAGCAACTGAATATCGCCGGCAGCAACATCACCAATAATGACTGTTTTATTGGCCAGTGTCAAGTCGCTATTCAAATCATAGACACCCGTATTTATCTTGCTCACACCGACAGCAAATGAACCGTTCACCTGGAGTGTGCTTTGTGCATTGGGAGTATTAATTCCAACCGATTGATTGGTTGTAAAGACAGACTGTTGATTCTCGTTCCATGTTGCGTAGGCGATGGACGATAAATTGACCATGCTGGCGTGATCATTTTCTTGAATGGTGAGCAGGTGATCAGCGCTCAGATATGACTGGCTTATCAACTCATCATCCAAGTTTTCTGTCAACACGGAAGAAAGATCTACACCAAACGTAACGCCTTGTTCGGTTAGTTCGAGTGTAGTTCCATTCATGGTAAAATCGTCAATCAACTCATTCTGTGTATCTCCGTCTGCCTCATTCACAACAGACCCTGCCCTTGTTGAGTAATATGAATAGGGAACAGCAAGAATCTGTGATACTCCCACCACTTGAGGAATTGAACCGGGTTGTCCGGCACTAACCTCCAAGAAATAATCATCCGTTTCCCATTGTATTTCACCCAGAGAATTAAAAATACCTTGTCCTGTGGGAATGCCATCCCCTATGAGTGTGCTGAACAAGCCGAATTGGTCGGTTTGAACCAGGTTGTGATTCTCCGAATAAACCACCTCACCATCCGATGATGATTTATGAATGGTAAAATTGACGGATACACTTTGGTCCACCAATTCATTTCCTTGTGTATCCCGAACAACGGCCTGATAGGATATTTTTCCCGGTGCCAATTGCGCCGCAACGAACGTGCAAGTAACAGAGAGCACGGCGGCAAATACGAGTTTAATCATGAGGGTCTTTCAGCTAAGTTGTAGCACGCAAAATAGGCTCACTGAAGAGGCGATTTCTACTGAAGACCATTAAGTATTAACGTTCGCACGTGAACATCTCTGAAGAAAGATGTTAGTCTGCGGAATTATTAGCCGACCAATTTTGGGCAACCTCTTCGAGCTGGGTATACCACTCTTCCCCAAATCGACGAATCAGAGGTTCCCTCAAGAATCGAAACACAGGTACTTTCAAAGATTTTCCGCAAGCGCAAGCAGGTTCACACACCTGCCAGCGATGATAATTTACAGCCACATATTCCTTAAGATTGGCCAACCGAATGGGGTATAAATGACAAGAAATGGGCTTCTTCCAGTTAGTTTTACCCGAATTATAAGCTTCCTCTAAGGCACATTTAGCAATTCCCCTGTCATCGAACGTCACGAAAACACATTCACCGTGGTTCCCTACCAGCGAAGTAACAAACTCGCCGTCCGCATCCACTGTGTATGGACCATCTTTATCAACTACCTCTATACCCTCTTTGCGCATGAAGGGCTTCACTGCTTCTAGATTTTCTTCAATCAGAAGTAGTTCTTCCTTTTCGAGTGGGGCACCACTTTCACCTTCAATGCAGCATGCACCTTTGCATGCATTTAAATCGCATACAAACTGCTGATCGAACAAATCTTCGCTCACCAGCGTATTCCCTACGATTATCATGATTCCGAAGAATATTCCTGAAGGGTCTTCTCAATAATGGAAACACATTCCATCAGTTGATCCTCTGTAATAACCAGCGGTGGAGCAAAACGAATGATGTTGCCGTGAGTTGGCTTTGCCAACAAACCGTTTTTCGCAAACGCCAGACACAGATTCCATGCGGTTTTACTATCCGGAGAATCGTTCACAACAATGGCATTGAGCAATCCTTTTCCTCTCACCAAAGTGACCAACGAGTTGGATGCAATGATGCGGTTCATCTCCTTTCTGAAGAGTTGTCCTAAACGTTCTGCATTCTCAGCCAACTTTTCATCGCGCACAACTCCAAGCGCAGCCACAGCAACTTTGGCCGCAAGCGGATTGCCACCGTAGGTACTTCCATGTTGGCCCGGTTGAATGCACAACATCACTTCATCGGACGCAAGTACCGCGCTTACAGGATAAATACCACCGCTTAGGGCCTTACCCAAAATGAGCACATCCGGTTTCACACCTTCGTGATCACACGCCAGCAGACGACCCGTGCGAGCAATTCCCGTCTGAATTTCATCTGCAATGAATAACGCCCCTGCGCTTTTACAGAGTTCAAATGCACCTTTGAGATAACCATCATCGGGAACAACGACTCCTGCCTCACCCTGCATGGGTTCTATCAGAAAACCTGCAACGGTAGGATCCTTCAGCGCGTGCTCGAGTGCCGACAAATCGTTGTAAGGAATGGTCACAAAACCACCTCCGAACGGACCAAAATTCCCTTTGGAGTCAGGGTCAGTTGAAAACGAAACAATCGTGGTTGTACGTCCGTGAAAATTGTGCTCACAAACCACAATCTTCGCCATATTCTCGGCGATTCCCTTTTTCTCATAAGCCCATTTCCGGCAGATTTTAATGGCCGTTTCAACGCCTTCAGCGCCCGTATTCATAGGCAATACACGATCGAAGCCGAAAAATTCGCAGATATACTTCTCGTAAGGGCCGAGCGAACTGTTGTAGAACGCACGACTGGTCAGAGCCAGCTTGGATGCCTGGTCAATAAGTGCTTTTGTGATTACCGGATGACAATGACCTTGATTGACTGCGGAATAGGCCGAAAGAAAATCATAGTATCGCTTACCGTCCACATCCCACACATAGACCCCTTCGCCTCTGTCGAGTACAACCGGCAGCGGATGGTAGTTGTGGGCTCCGTACTTTTCCTCCAAATCCATGATAGATGCGGCGGAGGACGATGGATGAGACAAGATAGTCATGAGTGCAATTTTTGCGAAGATACGATGGACCACGTTGAACTAATTTGATTTCAAAATGGAACATTCCCTCAGCGCAGATGGGCCAAAAGCGTTATTTTCGCGGAACAAAACAAATTCTATACACCAATGGCAGGAAAAGTAACCTTTACCATGATTAAGCCCGATGCAACCTCAGCAGGGCATACCGGAAAAATCATCGACAAAATCCTTGAAGCTGGTTTCACCATCAAGGCAATGAAATGGACTCAACTCAGCAAAGAAGAGGCAGGAAAATTCTATGAAGTTCACAAAGAGCGTCCGTTCTATGGTGAATTGGTAGACTATATGACCAGCGGACCAATCGTGGCGGCTATTCTAGTGAAAGACAACGCTGTGGAAGACTTCCGCAACTTGATTGGTGCTACAGATCCACAGAAAGCAGCAGAAGGCACAATACGCCGCATGTTTGCAACCAGCATTGCAGCCAATGCAGTTCATGGCAGCGACAGCGACGAAAACGCTCTCATCGAGGGTGCTTTCTATTTCAGCACACGCGAGCACGCATAATCTAAACGTTAATCTAATTCATGAATAAGATCAAAGTAGCCAACCCCATCGTTGAGATGGATGGCGACGAAATGACCCGCATTATTTGGAAATTCATCAAGGACAAGTTGATTTTTCCTTACCTCGAATTGGACATTAAGTATTTCGATTTAGGGATGGAAAACCGCGACGCCACAGATGATAGAGTTACCGTAGAAAGCGCCGAAGCTACCTTGAAGTATAATGTAGCTGTAAAATGTGCGACCATTACTCCCGACGAAGCTCGTGTGAAGGAGTTTAGCTTGAAAAAAATGTGGAAAAGCCCAAACGGCACCATACGCAACATTGTGGGTGGAACCGTTTTCCGTGAACCCATTATCTGCAAGAACATTCCTAAGCTAGTGCCCGGTTGGACAAAGCCAATCAATATTGGTCGCCATGCTTTCGGAGATCAATACCGCGCCACCGATTCAGTTATTAAAGGAAAAGGAAAACTGACAATGACTTTCACACCCGAAGACGGTGGAGAAACCAAATCATGGGAGGTTTACAACTTCGAAGGTGATGGCGTTGCACTTAGCATGTACAATACCGACGAGAGCATCTACGGTTTTGCTCGCAGCTGCTTCAACCAAGCCATCATGCGCAAGTGGAATCTTTATTTCTCCTCTAAAAACACTATTCTCAAAGCGTATGATGGTCGCTTCAAAGACATCTTTGAAGAGGTGTATCAGAACGAGTTCAAGGGTACGTTTGCTGAATTGGGAATTACCTATGAACACCGTCTAATCGACGATATGGTAGCCTTCTGTTTGAAGAGCGATGGCGGCTTTGTGTGGGCTTGCAAAAACTATGACGGTGATGTGCAGAGTGATATTGTTGCTCAAGGATTCGGTTCATTGGGATTGATGACTTCAGCGCTCATTACACCCGATGGCAAAACCATGGAGGCTGAAGCTGCTCACGGCACAGTGACCCGTCACTACCGTCAGCACCAACAAGGCAAGAAAACATCTACAAACCCTATCGCATCCATTTTTGCTTGGACACAAGGATTGGCTCATCGTGCTAAACTCGACGGCAATGCAGATTTAGCGAACTTCACGAAGACACTCGAGCAAGTGTGTGTTGATTTAGTGGAGAGTGGCAAGATGACGAAGGACTTGGCTGTTTGCATCCACGGTGACCAAACCAAGGAGGAACACTACTTGACAACAGAAGATTTCCTCGATGCCATTGACGCAGAATTGCGCAATCGCATGACGAAATAAAAATCTTCGGGACATAAAAAAACCCTCGCAATGCGAGGGTTTTTTATTTATATCAGATTATCGATTACTTGCCATTGGCCATCTTCTCCATTTCCTTTTCGAAGGTGTCCTTGAACTTTTCGTAGTTGTAGTCAGCCTTCAGCTTCTCATTCTGAGAAAGACCTGAATTGTATGCGTCGGCAATTTTAGAACCGCTCAATTCAATCGCTACATAACTAACGAATGTTCCGTTTTCACGCTGAGTGAGCTTCTCACAAATTTCAATTGCACCGCGAAGCTCTTGGTCAACTACTGTGCGAGCCATTTCCTGGAAAGTCTCAGTTACTTCTTCTTTGTTATTAAACTCGGTTGAGTTTACGTAGTTGTCGCCAACGATTTTCATTGTGCTGCTGATAGTCTTAGCAAGCTCTGACTGTGCATTCGAGCGTGCCTTCTTCTTAGCTGTTTCGCGGTCCATGCTCTCACCGGTAGCGGTAGCGCGGAAAGCGTCTTTGTTGCTTTGATATTGCTCACCTGTGCAGTATTCATTGATAAGCACCTCGCCGGTTGGCTTTGGAGTTTCAACAGCTTTCTTATTCTTCTTACAAGAAGTAGCCATGATTGCTACAACTGCTACAAGCATTACGAGTGTAAAATGACGGGTTTTCATAGGAAATAAATATTAATTATTCGTTGTTTGGTTTTGCTAATGTAATTTCTACAATCATGCCAAAAGCATTTTCACATTAAAATTATAAAATCGACTGAAGCAACTTTGGGGTTACCTGTTGCTCAATTTTCTCCTTGCCTTTTTTATACGCCTCAATTCCTGCCGCATCTCTATTCAGTTGGAGTCCCTTGATAGACGACAATGTTTCGCTGAATGCCACTTCACCGTTTTTTCTGTTTTTTACTATCAGATTCATTTCTAAAAACACCACCACAAAACCATTTGCTTGTCCGCCCTCCTTCGTGTTTGACTCTATAGTGGCAACGAAATCAGCCTCGCCGGAATTTCCAGCAATGCGGAAACCCTTGGCAACAAGAGCACCTGAAAGAGCCGCCTGAAGAACCTTACCTGAAGACAACGCATCAAAATTCGATTCAGCAGAGTTGACATAAAAAGAAGGAAGAACAGACTCAATAGGCAGCACCTTCTGATCGGTTTTGAAGGATTGTATAAATCCATCCTGAACCTTCTGGTCCAACTCCTGCACCTTGAGTTTACTCAAGTCCAACTGAATTGTTAGAACATTGCCTTGCGTGGTAAAGCTTACATCGTTGACCGGAACCGAAGCGCTGCCAACTTCTGTAGTAAGAACATCCGCCCGGTGAGGGCCTTGAGATTTTTCATAGTTGTAGCGAACGGTAAGACCCTTTACCGCGCGACCATCTAACTTCACTGTTGCCAATACCTCCTGCGAAAAGCGATTATCGGAGGTAAGTAAGACCTTGTTTTTATCTACTGCAACTTGAAGCTTTCCGCACATGCTCTGCATTGCGCTGAAGATCTCATTATCGAGATAAACCTTACCATCAGCAGTGAGAAACTCATTGCTTTCATTCCAATATTCCTTGAGTGCGAATATGCCACGCATGTATAGATCGAACGCTGCAGTTACATTCGCATTCTTCTCTGCCTCAATTCCCTTTTGATAGAAGTCATTGGCAAGGTTTAGAGCGGCTGACTTCTTAGCCATTTTCTGAGCTTGATAACGACCCTTATCCAATCGATAATACACCCAGAATTCATTCTTGTTTTCCCAAGTTCCTGCTACTTCAAATTCTTCAATTTTCGCATCTGTAGAGGTTGACACGTTTGAAATAAACTCTTCGCTAAAGCTTTTATTCACCTCGAGTGAATTCAAGAACGTTTGTCCTTGAACTCGCACGCTAATCTCAGAGGCCAAATCATTCAAAGCGTTTTTCTTAGCAATCGTTTGATAATCGTATGGCTGACTGAATTTGCTGCACGACCCAACACCAATGTAGTGAGAGCCCGAATGGGGACGGTTTCCAACCCAATCAGGAGGTGGTACCTCTACCGTTGATGCGCGACTGGCCGAAACTGTTTCCTTCTTTCCTCCGCACGACGCAACGAGTATCATGAGAATAGAAAAAGCAACGATTTTAAATAACTTCATTTTACAATCTCCTTTACTGCTTTATCAATTGTCCCCGTCATTTGTGCAGAAATTTGATCAAATAATGCGTTCGAGATTTCCGCAGATGATTTTATCTCTTGACGCGCATTCATCATAGCCATCAATGCTTTTCGATCATTCTGATTCATATTAGGACCACCTTGTCCTGCAGGCCACAAAGCATTCACATCTCCATCAAAACGGCCATAGATGACCTCATCGTTCAATGTCTTTTCAATGATTTCAGTGGCGATTATTTCGCCCGTTTTGATGTTCGTCAATTTGAATTGAAACGAAACGGTGCATGAATTGGAATTGTAATACTCCATGAAAGTGCAGGGCTTATACAGCGTTTGCATGTAATATTTCCCATCCGTTCTGTTCAATACCCGCTCCTGATAGGTGGTGTATCCTTCGCGTTGCTTGCTCCGCAAGGTTCCTTTCTTTTCGGAATAACCCAACACGGTTCCTGTGAGAATAGCCTTTGCTCCTATTAACTCACCCACTGTCACAGCCGTATTTTCATCAATAATGCCGGTCATCTGCAAATGCTGTTCATTGATGATGTTTTGCAAATTATCCCGATCAACCACATGGAGGAAAGGGTCATTACTTGAAGTCAGAGCCTTTAAAGTATAAGCAGCCACTTTGGTTTCCATTCCGGGAGTACCCGAAGTGTTTTTGAAGTCAACCAACGCAATCGTAAATCGGCCCTTTTCAATACACTCCTTGCGAAGGATTGATGCATCTTTATAAGAACTCTTCTTTGCAATAACCTTTTCGAAAGCGTCAAACGCCTCTCGGTAGTGCTCCATTGTCATGGCCAACTTGCCTTGTTGATACAACGGCTCTAAATAAGCGATGTCACCCAGGTTTCCCGTATCCTTATAATTTGGATCAATCTGTTTGATTTCGTTGAATTTCTGCTCTGCCTCAGCGAATTTCTTCTCCTGAAGCAAGAGGTTACCTTCATCGTACAACCCTTTCAGATAGGTGCTTTTGCTTTCCTGATAGTCTCTTTCATAGATATCAGACACCAATAAGGAAACACCAACACTTTGAATTCGTTCCTTGTAGCTATTCGCCTGACGATATGCATACACTGCCGACTTTTGATCCCCAAAATTTTTATACTTCGAAAAATCGTTCAGGAGATTGTTCAAGACCAGCTGTCCGGTGCGTTTCATTCCAATCTGTGCATCAACATTGGTACGTTTGCGCTGAAGCGATGTATAGTAGCTTTCAGCAGCTTCGTTTACCAATCCGCCGGCTTCTTGCTTTGCTGCGACTTTATAGAAATGCTTGCTGGAATGACAGGAAGCAAAAAAAGTCACCAGAAAAACAAACGCTATTGGAACGATGCGGTTCATAGAAAAGAAAGAGTTGATACGTTGCTCTATTACTTCGATTCCAGATACTGATTTAAATCTTCAATACTTGATTCAAACGTAAATGCGGAATTCACCTCGTAGTAATCGCCCTGATTGAAGCAGAAATCATATGCGTACTTTGCATACTGGAGTTTGCTATCTTCAAAACTGAATAGGCCCATCACCTCAGCGATCTGTGCTGCTGTCATGCAATTTGCCTTAGTCACTTGCTTGGCAACAGTCATTTTAGAATCTTCAAAACTATTGGACGAAATGTTGTCCTTTGCTTTTGAGAATGAAGCAGGCGCCATGCTGGTTGCGCAACGACCCGCTGGCTGAGCAACAGGAGCAGGCGCTGGCGCAGGTGCTGGTTTCGCTACCGGCTTAGGAGCTGGCTTGGGTGCCGGTTCTGCCTGAGTCGTTGTTGTAGTCGTTGTAGTTGTAATGGTTGTGTGCTCCGTTTCGTGAACATCCATATTCATATCCATTGCGCCGCCCATTTCAGAGGCATTGATGCTGATGCCCATGTTCACGCCATCGACATTGATACCCATTGATACATTTCCGCCGCCCGTTGTGGTGGTCTTAGCAGGCTGTGCTTTCGTGGTAGTGGTAGTAGTCTGGGTAACAGTGGTCTTAGAAACCGGCTGTTCTTGAATAGCAATGGTCTGGTTTATTTGTATATCCTCCCCGTGAGCGTGGGTATCGTCAACCTCTGCAAACGATTTTACCTGAGACGGTGCTTCTTCGGTTTCTGTAGCAACCACCCCATCAGTTTGGCCATAGTAACGAAGCACGTATTCGCCCTTCTTATTTTTCTTTACTACGTAGGTTACCTCAGAGCCACGTTGAACAGCGAAGTTTCCTTCTGAAAAATCAGGAAGTAATTGGTCTTCGAAATCAATACGGGCTTGGTAAAAATCGGAGGTAAGGCCTTGAATCTTCACATTTGGCTGAGGTACAGCATTCTTTTTCTCCCCATTTAAAAAGACTGTAAACTTCTCTCCTGCTTCGGAAAAAACGACCGCAGAGGCTTGTGCTGATAACTGAATGGTGGCAAACAAAAGAAAAACAAGTGTGCAAAAATGTTTCATACGCTGAGTTTTGATTGTGTGATTATTTTCCCTCGCACGCGAAGGTCATGCCAAAAATAGTCAATTCATTTCGAGCGGAAATTCAAAAGACGGCTAATTTTGGCAACATTCAAGGTTTATGAAAAACATACTCATCATTGGTGCAGGACGCAGCAGCGCGAATCTCATCAAATATTTGGTGGAACATGCTGCAGTAAATGACTGGAAGATTCGTGTGGGAGACATGGATGTAACCTTTGCGAGGCAAAAAATAGAGAACTCACCTCATGCCGAGGCCTTCGAATTGAACGCCTCGGACGCCGTTCAGCGACGCAAGGAAATAGAGAAGTCAGACTTAGTAATCTCCATGCTGCCGGCAAGCATGCATCTCGAGGTAGCAAAAGACTGTATCGAACTTGGAAAGAATGTCATTACGCCTAGCTACATTCCGGATGAGATGTGGGAGTTGGATGCTGCAGCGAAAGCTAAAGGTATTGTCATCCTCAATGAGATGGGAGTAGACCCGGGCATCGACCACATGTCGGCAATGAAGATTATCCATTCGCTGCAATCATCCGGTGCCACCTTGGAATCGTTTGAATCCTTCACAGGAGGTCTTATTGCTCCGGAAAGCGACACCAATCCGTGGAATTATAAAATAACCTGGAATCCGCGCAACGTAATCCTGGCGGGCTATGGAGGAACAGCGAGATACAAGGAAAGTGGACACCTTAAGTTCATACCATATCACCGACTATTCGAACGTCTTACTCCTATTGACCTTGGTCCTGACGGCGCATATGAAGGATATGGCAATCGTGATTCGCTGAAGTATTTAAAACTCTATGAACTGGAGCACATCCCTACTCTTTACCGCGGCACATTGCGAAAAGTAGGATTCTGTGAAGCCTGGAATGCGCTTGTGCAACTTGGACTAACCGATGATTCCTTTGTTATGAGTTACCCGGAAGGTCATACCTGGAACGCATTGATTCAGTCATTCTTACCTGATGGAGAGGAAAATGTCGAAACCAGATTGCGACAGTACCTGAACTTGAGCGACGTGACTATGTCCAAATTGAATTGGCTTGGCATATTCGAAGAACAACCAATTGGCATGACGAAAGGAAGCCCGGCACAAGTCCTTCAGAAACTCATAGAACAAAAGTGGGTGTTGGATAGCGACGACAAAGACATGATTGTTATGTGGCATCGTTTCCGCTTTTCAAATGGAAATAAAAAAGTAGAACTGGAATCAAAACTTATTGCTTTCGGCGATGACCCAATTCATACGGCCATGTCGAAAACGGTGGGTCTGCCCATTGCTATAGCAGCAAAGCATATTCTTCAAGGTAAGTGGAACCTATCAGGGGTTCATCTGCCAACAATCCCGGCTATCTATGAGCCTGTATTGGAAGAATTGGAATCCATGGGCATTTCCTTTATCGAATCGAAACGAGAAATCTAGCATGTTTCGGCGCGCAGCACTTGCAATAGCATGTTCAGTCCTGTCACTGGCAAGCCCGGCTCAGGCAGGCAAGTGCCCGAAGCTACCCGGCAAGTATCACTGGGAAAGCGCTCGAGACTATAAACGCGATGAAGATTTAGCCGTTCGCACCCTTCGCTGGCTGGTCTCAACCCCGTTGAATTCTGAACTTCAATTGCGCGGAGACGCCAATTTGTTTGTGATGGAGTGGATCTGCGGAAGCCCAAGAATAGAAATTAACATCCAAACAGAGGCACTTCCATTTTACGCTGAATATCCCGATTTATTGTTTCCATACATTCATGGAGTAGCTTATTGCTATCTTTCAAAAAACGCCGATTGCAATGAACTTCAGGCGCAAGTGGAAGGTTTTAATACGGTGGCATTCATGGTTCGAACCGACGCTGAATTGAGCAAGGTGAAATCGTTTCATGCTCTGCTCAAGGCATACAAAAAAGGCAAAATGGCTTCGTATGTTGAGTCTTTAAAATCAAACAAGGAAACCAGGTGAAAAAATTCGATATACCGGAACACTACCGATCGAGCATTATTGGCGAAATCAAGAATCGCAGAAGATTGAATGATCCTCGAAAGCAGGATTTTACACCAAGCGAGCTATCCCTGGGCAATACCAGTTTTATCTTCCCTAGACATTTTGGATTTTGCTACGGCGTGGAGAACGCTATCGAGCGCTCTTACAAAGCACTGCGGGAAAATCCGGGCAAGCGCCTTTTCTTACTGAGTGAAATGATTCACAACCCGGCGGTAAATGAGGATTTATCCGGGCAAGGTTTAAAATTCATTCTAGATACGGAAGGCCGCCAACTGCACCCTTGGGACGACATTCATTCCGACGACATCGTTATCATTCCTGCATTCGGAACAACTATCGAAACCGAAAATCTACTCAAGGAGAAAGGAGTTGAGATATCTCGATATAACACAACATGTCCGTTCGTAGAGAAAGTTTGGAAGCGATCCGCTGAGATTGGTGACAAAGGCTTCACCATCATCATACATGGTAAATACAAGCATGAGGAGACGCGAGCAACCTTTTCACACAGCTATCAAAACGCACCATCCATCATTGTTCGAGATATGGCTGAGGCAGAACTGATTGGCAGTTTTATGCTTGGAAACACTACAACCGAGGAATTCATGTCGCACTTTCATTCGAAAGTTTCGGAAGGATTCAATCCGGAAACCGATTTAGCGCGTGTGGGTGTTGTCAACCAAACAACGATGTTGGCAACCGAAACACAGGCGATTGCAGATTACTTCAAGCGCATCATGGAAAGTAAATACGGCAATGAGTCCAAAGAACATTTTGCCGATACCCGAGATACGCTGTGCTATGCTACCAATGACAACCAACAATCTACCATGGCAGCGTTGGAAAGTAATTGTGACCTCGCACTCGTTATTGGCGGATACAACAGCTCAAACACCTCACAAATTGTAACCATTCTTGAGTCGAAATTCCCTACCTACTTCATTCAGGATGCACGTGAAATACTGAGCGAACATCACATACGCCACTTCCATTACAACACTCAAACACTCACCGAGACTACTTCATGGTTGCCGGAAAAGGACCACCTGCGCATTTTAATCACAAGCGGCGCATCATGTCCGGATACCGTTTTAGAAGAGGTTATACATCGCATCATCGAATTCAGACCCGGCGCTCTTTCACCGGAAACAGGCATTGCCAACTTCATGGTTTGAGTGGCATAACAAGTACTTTCTTCGCGTTGTAAATAGGCTTAGATTTGCAATAGACGAGAATCACCCTATGCCTGACATCATTAAACTTTTGCCTGAAAACGTCGCCAACCAGATAGCTGCAGGCGAAGTTGTGCAGCGACCGGCTTCGGTGGTAAAGGAATTGTTGGAAAACGCAATAGATGCAGGAGCAACGTCCATCAAGCTTTTCGCAAAAGATGCCGGTAAGACGCTGATTCAAGTAACCGATAATGGCAAGGGAATGAGTTTAACGGATGCTCGCCTGTGCTTTGAGCGGCATGCGACTTCCAAGATTACTCGTTCCGAAGATTTGTTTCACATTCAAACAAAAGGATTCAGAGGAGAAGCGTTAGCTAGTATTGCCTCCGTTGCGCAAGTCGAAATGCGCACCCGTTTGAGCGAGGAGGAAATAGGGACACAGGTCCAAGTGGAATCTTCCAAAGTCCAAAACCAAGAGCCTGTTCAATGTTCATCGGGCACCACTTTTTTTGTCCGGAATTTATTTTATAACGTTCCGGCTCGCCGTTATTTTTTGAAGAGCGATGCTATTGAACTGCGCCATATGATGGACGAATTTCAGCGTGTAGCGCTTGCGCATGCTGATGTTGAGTTTCAATTCACGCACAACGGGACTGATGTTTTTACGCTGCCCTTAGGAACACTTCGCCAGCGCATCGTTCATGTATTCGGATCGAAATACAATGAGAAATTAGTTCCTGTTGAAGAACGTACCGATATTGTATCGGTTACAGGATTCGTTGGTAAACCTGAAACTGCTCGTAAAACGCGCGGTGAGCAATTCTTCTTTATCAATAATCGGTTTATCAAGAATACCTATTTGAATCACGCAGTAACCAGTGCACTCCAGGATTTACTGCCTCAAGGTCATTTTCCGCTCTACCTTTTGTATTTAGAAATTGACTCCACTCAAATCGACGTTAATATTCATCCAACCAAAACGGAAATCAAATTTCAGGACGAACGCGCGGTCTATGCAATTATCCACGCTGCCATTCGCAGAGCAATCGGTAAATTCAACATAGCCCCTAGTCTGGATTTTGAGCAGGAGACATCTATTCCCATTTCGCCATTAAAAGCTAACACGTCTTTTCAGCCGCCGAAAATAGATATCAACCCATCGTTCAATCCGTTTCAAAACGAATCAACTTCATCGAACCGCTCCATGAATTTGCGAGGTTGGTTTGACCGCAAAGAACACGGCACAGCCGGCTGGACCGATTTGATGGAGATAGCTGAGAAAATTGAAAGTCGTTCGGAAAAAACAATTCCCATGGAGATGGAGTTGCCCGACGACACGCTGTTTATGCAGCATAACCGTAAATACCTGATATGCTCCACCGGCGAACGGATGCTGATTATTGATCAGCAACGCGCGCATCAACGCATTCGATTCGAGCGTCATTTGCAGCAACTACAAAATGGGCAAGGGCTTATTCAACAATGTCTCTTTCCCGCATCGATAGAATTGTCTCCATCGCAACGAGCACTTGTAAATTCCTACCGTAGCGAACTAGAAGGAGTTGGCTTTCGATTTACGCTCGATAATGAAGGCACACTAACACTCGATGGAATACCTGCCGACACTGCACAGTCCGATGTTGAATCGACCTTTTTGGATTCAATCAGCGCGTTGAGTGAAGAAACCGCCACGCCAATCGATGCTCGTGAGAACCTGTGTTGGAAGCTGGCAGCCCAAGGATCCATTCGTTATGGGCAGATGTTGACAGCACCGGAAATGGAATCCTTGTTTCAACAGCTCATGCAATGCAGCCAACCCTACTATTGGCGCAATCAAAAGCCCGTCATCATGCAATTTGAATCAACACAACTGACCGATTATTTTTCTTAGCCATGTTCAATAGACTTCCTGTTGTTACCAAGAATATACTCCTGATAAACATTATCCTCTTTTTGGCGTGCGAAGCAATTCCAATGTTGAAAGAGCCACTTACAGGATATTATTTTGCCAGTCCTTCTTTTCGCATTTGGCAGATAGTAACCCACATGTTCATGCACGGGGGAATTGGGCATTTGTTCATGAATATGTTCGGTGTGTACATGTTTGGGGCCCTGCTTGAAAGCTACTGGGGTCCAAAGAAATTCTTAAACTACTACCTCATTTGCGGTCTAGGTGCTTTCGGATTGCATCAATTTATCAGCTTCCTGGAAATACAGCATTTGATGAACATACTTCCAAGCGAATTATTGAGTGAAGTTCTTTCGAACGGACACCAGGCGCTAATGGAAAACAAAAACTTCGTTGACGCAGATGCGGCGAAACTCAACCTCGCCATTAATGTGGGTCTTGTTGGCGCTTCCGGCTGTTTGTTTGGCTTATTGATAGCATATGGGATGATGTTTCCCAATAGTGAAATGATGCTCCTATTTCTGCCATTCCCGATTAAGGCAAGGTATTTTGTCATCGGATACGGAGCAATTGAACTACTGCTCGCATTGGCCGACCGACAAGGTGATAATGTTGCACATTACGCTCACATTGGAGGTATGCTGATTGGATTTTTGATTCTGAAGTATTGGCAAAAGCAAGGCAAACTGTATTCGTAATGATGAGGACGAAAACAACCTTTTTCCACCGAATCATACAAGGTGACCCATTGATGATCATTCTGATCATTAACGTGGTGGTTTTCGTGTTGATACAACTTCATTTGTTGCGCTTGTATGTTTCGGGAACCACTCCTTCACTGCCCCTTGGTGAGGATTTAATGCTCGCCGCAAATTCTTCGATCGATGTAATGCGTTCCAGGCCATGGGCTCTTGTAACGCACATGTTTTCTCACATACAACCCGGTCATTTTCTCTTCAACATGGTTGCACTTTACAGTATGGGAAGGCTCTTCATCACCATGGTTTCCCCCAAGAGAATCTGGTTTGTTTATCTATTGGGTGGATTGAGCAGCTACTTGTTGTTCGTGATTAGTTACTCATCTTCCGATGTGCTCAATGCCGGTCGAAGTCACTCAATTCTGGGAGCCTCCGGGGCAGTCATGGCACTAGTAACAGCAACAGCAATTATTCAACCTCGCCGTATTGTCTACCTGTTCAATGCTGTTCGGTTAGAGTTAGCGTGGTTAGCTCTGATACTTGTAATCTTGGACCTTGCGAGTATTCGTCAGGGGATTAACAGCGGAGGACACATCGGACATTTGGGAGGCGCCTTATTTGGTCTGCTCTATGGAGTTTCCAAACGTTCGGGAATCAACAGCCTATCAGATGCCGGTAATTTCCTACTCAAGTTATTCAATCGAAAATCCATGCGTGTGGTGCATGGTCATTCCCGCCCAAAAACAGATGACCAGTTCAATAACGAACGTGCGGAAAGGCAGAAAAAAATCGATGAAATACTCGATAAAATAGGTCGCTCGGGATACGAAAGTTTGACTCAATCCGAAAAAGATTACTTATTCAAACATTCACAGAAATAACCAACGGTTCATACCATGTGCATTAAGCGCATTATACCTTTGAATCATGACCGTTAAAACAACAGACACCAAGCAAAAGAAATCGAGAACCAATTGGTTCATTCTCTTGCTCAATGCTGTTGTAGCTCTGGGGCTATTACTCACGTATGTTGCCGCTGCACTTCCGCCTTCTAAGCTAGGATATCTCTCGTTATTCGGATTGGCATATCCTTTTGTTCTCATTGTCAATTTTCTCTTTATTCTTTATTGGTTTTTCAAGAAGCGCAAATACACTTTGATATCACTGGCAACCATCCTGCTTGGATTTAATCACTTCACTGCATTCTTTCAAATCAATCTTCCCGTGCAGCAAACCGAATCAGCGAATCGATTGAAAGTGCTTACATACAATGTCCATGTATTCGACGTATTCGATAAGAAAGAAGGCGCACAAACCAGGGATTCCATTTTTGATGTATTGAATCGAGAGCAAGCCGATGTAGTTTGTTTCCAAGAATTCTATCAATCCGAGAAGTCGAAAAAGTATCCAACACGCGACACGTTATTAAAGTTTCTGCCTTCGAAAAACTATCACGAACGTTATACGCATTCTATCGGTGGTCAGCAGTATTTCGGGGTTGTAACACTATCCAAGTACCCTATCATTCGAAAAGGGTTTGTTCCGTTTGCAACCGATGTAAATAACTTCTGCATCTACATTGACATCGTGAAAGAAAAGGATACGATTCGCGTCTACAATGCGCACTTACAATCCATCCGTTTCAAGCCCGAGGACTATGATTTGGCGAAAGGGAAAACAGAACAAGATGAAATCGATGATGCCAGCAAACGCATTGCTCGGCGTCTGAAGAATGCATTTATTAAACGCGAAGAACAAGTGGATAGAATCGCAGCAAGCATGCGAGCATGCCCATACCGCATTATTTTGTGTGGTGACTTCAATGACCCACCGGTATCCTATACCTACTCTACACTAACTGACCAATTGAGTGATTCTTTTACATCCTGTGGTAATGGTATAGGCAATACGTATATCGGGGCATTCCCATCGTTTAGAATCGACTACATCTTACACAGTGCGTCACTCAAGGCTGTTGATTACGAAACACTCTCGGAGGAACTGAGTGATCACCATGCGGTAACAAGTACCTTTCAATGGTAATTATTTAGCCTTATTTCTTTTGTAAGCCGCTGCTTCGCGGAAGTATTTGATAGGAACATACAGCATACCGAAGCATTCTCCATCTTCTTTGTATAGGTGTTTATGATGCACCTTATGTGCCTTTCTTATGGCTCGGAAATACAGGTTATCTGTTCGCTTGAACCAATCAAATCGTTGATGAATCAATACATCGTGAATCAAAAAATAAGACAACCCATACAGCATGATACCGATTCCGACAAAGAATCGCCAATCGAATGCTGCGATTGAACCCGTAACGATTAATAGACAACTGGGTACCGCGAATATCAAAAAAAACGCGTCGTTCTTCTCGAAAAATCCACCTCTTGGTTGATGGTGATCCTCGTGGAAGTACCACATTAGACCGTGCATTACATACTTATGGGTGCACCACGTAACACCCTCCATGATTATATAGGTAGCCAGCGTGACTAGAATGCCAGTCATGACAACTTTAATTTTAATTGATTCATTACTTCGGGAAGGGCAATCTTAAACCATTCCGTGTACGCACTTGGATTGAGCTGAACATCGATATGAATATCATACAC
>Ga0315902_10004729_pt1 | contig 19508 bp, 25 predicted proteins | sample LakEriMetagenome_9_FD_203523 | JGI IMG/M metagenome (GOLD analysis project Ga0315902, IMG submission 203523) | Freshwater fungal communities from buoy surface, Lake Erie, Ohio, United States - Buoy 12 MA117 | ecosystem: Environmental > Aquatic > Freshwater > Lake > Lake biofilm | place: USA... | reverse complement strand
GCCATATTTTGTGCCTGAGTTTTGTTGTTTGCTTGCTTTTCATTCCCGGCGGCGATAATCTCACTCCGGGGATAATCTCAACATTTGCAAGGGAGTAAACGTGCCGAACGAAATCCAGAACGCAGCTGAGCGCGTGGCTCAGCAGATGCCGACAGCCGATGGGCCCTACGGATTTGCCTGGGTGACGCTGCTGGTGCCGATCATTACCGAGGCCCTGAACTGCCTCTTCAACAACGACGACGTGACGCCCGAGCAGGTGCAGTCACGGGTGCGAACGATGCAGCTACGCAACCCGGCTCGGCTCAAGCGACGCATGGCGCAGTCTGCCACGAAGGCGGCCAGACGCCAAGGCCACAAGATCAGCCGGCTCGAGGCCGAACAGATCGCAGACGCGGCCATCGCAGACTGCCTGGCACAGCCGGCCAGCGTGGTCGAGTCTGCCGGGTTCAGCGCTCAGCGAGTCGACGCAGGTGACGACACATGACGATGCTGCTCTCCTTCTGTCTGCTGCTGCTGCTCGACGACCCGGCTCTGGTCTTTCCATCGCCAGCTCCAGCGGTCACTCCACAGCCACAGGACGTGGCGCCGGGCCCTATAAGGATTCGGCCTGACGAGTGGCTGCTGGTGTCCGGAAAGCGCCAGTGTCTGCTGATTGCAATCCCGGAGGGTGTGGTTAGCATCAGTGAGCAGCAGTTGCAGGCAGGGGAGACGGCAGTCTATCGCGGCAGATTTGCCGGCGGCAACGGGCAGATCGTGACACGTCGGATCTCTGATCCGTGGATCTACTCGATCGAGTCTCACGCCCCCGGCAATGTCACTCTGGTGGTGGTGCCGTATGGATTCACCGACCCATCGGAGCGGCAGATTGTACAACTGGTGGTTGATGGCTCTGGCCCGATTCCTCCCCCTGGGCCGGGGCCATCGCCACAGCCACCACAGCCGGCGGACGCGGATCTGCGGGTGCTGCTGTTGGTCGATCAGGACGCACCGCCGGCGGCATTGCAGGCAGTGAACAGCCAAGCGGTGAGGCAGTGGTTGGATGGAAACTGTGTGCAGGATGCAGGCAGAGCAGAGTGGAGACTCTGGGATCGGTCGGCCATAGAGTCGGATGGACTCGACTCGGCCCCGGCCATCTGGCGGAAGCTCTGGCAGGACGTCAGGGCGGATCTGGGTGATGGACCACAGGCGGTGATCGTCCGTGGCACGGACGCCACGGTCATCCCCATCGAGTCGCAGCCACAGCTGCTGCAGGCTCTTAAGCAGGCGAGGGGGCAGTGATGAGCAGCAGCAACATCCCGGCAGGTGCCGTGATCATCGACGACTCGACGCCCGAGTCAGTCTGGGCCGGAGGCTCCCGAGGCCTCGAGCTAAGCGAGCGGCCCAACGCCGGAGGCTTCGGCTACGGCAGCTCAGCCATGCCATACCCGACCAGCATGCGCACCATGACCATGGCCGAAATCAAGGCCTCGATCCGCGACGCCGAGAAATACAAGAGCCGGATCTCCGACATGATCCGCCAGCACGACTGGGGCTGCAAAGATCAGGGGCAGACCAATTACTGTTGGGCCTTCGCGACGGTTTACTGCCTCGAGCTCGCAATACTCAGGGCCAACCAGACGCCAGTGAGGCTCAGCCCAGCCAGTGTGGCGGCCCCGATCAAGGGCTATCGCAACGTCGGCGGCTGGGGCGGCGACGCGCTTAAGTGGCTCAAAGAGCACGGCGCAGTCCCCCAGCAGTACTGGCCAGAGCGAGCCATCGAGCGACGCTACGCCACACAGGGCAACCAGCTGGCGGCCCGCAAGTACCGGGCCACGGACTGGATCGAGGTGCAGCCCCGGAACATGATGCAGGCGGCGACCATGGTGCTGTCGGGCTATCCGATCTCCGCCGGCTTCAACTGGTGGGGCCATCAGGTCACAATCGTCGATGCTCTGATCCTCGACGGCGAGCTCTGCTGGGGAGTCATCAACAGCTGGGGCCCGACATGGGGCGACAAGGGCTACGGAGTTCTCAGAGGACGCAAGGCCGTATTCGATGATGCGGTCTGTCCGATTGCAGGAGTAGCACAATGATCGCAGTAGTCGCAGCCCTCTCTCTTCTGATCGCGGACGAATGGCGATTCCGTGTGTCGGTCGCACAGCCACAGCCGGCCCCATTTGAGGAGCAGGCCGAGGAGGACTACTACGCTGTGCTCTTCACTGCCAGTTGGTGCGGGCCCTGCCAGCGATACAAGCAGACCACACTGCCGGCTGTGCAGCAGATGCTGCCGGTCGCGCAGACCGACATGGACCGCAGCCCGGAGTATTGGCGGGCTCGTGTGGTACAATCCGGAGGCAAGCCGGTCACGGTGCCGGCGGTGACATCCATTCCGACGGTGTGGCTGGTGCGAAAATCTGACAGGATGCCGGTGGCACGATGGCGAGGCGGCGCAACACCAGCACAGATCGCGGCGGAGCTCGAGAGGCTCCGGAAGCAGTGAGCACTGCCACGGCCCCGCGACGCAAGCGAGCAGCGGCCCCGCGATCAGCGGACGAGGTGCGCGACCGGGCGACCGCAGCCTATGAGCGACTTAAGGCCAAGGCGGCGGCACGGTCGAAAGAAGTCAGCAACAGCGCCCGAGACATCGGCGACATTCCGCCAGTGGGCGACCCGGTTCTACGCGAGGCGTGCGAGGCGGATCTCAGGACGTTTCTGGAGCGGTGCTTTCCGCAGGCCTTCAGACTGGGCTGGTGTGACGATCATTTGGTGCTGATCGAGGAGCTGCAGCGAGTCATCGAGCGGGGTGGATTCCGGGCCGTCGGTATGCCACGCGGCACGGGGAAGAGCACGATCATCATGCGGGCGATGATTTGGGCGATTGTCCGCCGGCTGCATCCATTCTCGATGATCGCAGCAGCCAACGCGGGGAAGGCGGAAAAGCTGCTGCGGGACATCGTCACAGAGTGGTCGCACAATCCCATGCTGTACGACCTCTGGCCCGAGGTGGCCTACCCGATCCGCAAGCTCGAGGGGATCAGCAACAGGGCCAAGGGGCAACTCTACAGGGGGCAGAACACTAACATCCAGATCTCAACCAAAACCGCAGTATTCGCCACGCTCGACGGATTTCCCGGCACGGGCGCCATCGTCACGGCCAGCGGCCTGATGGAAGCCGTACGCGGTGCGCTGCATACACTGCCAGACGGTCGAGTCATCCGGCCCTCAATGCTGTTGTGTGATGACTTCCAGACCCGCGAGTCTGCTCTGTCTGCGATCCAATGCCACGGGCGCACGGAAGTCATCCAGAATGACCTAGTGGGAATGCGCGGACCCGACACGCCATTCTGTGCGCTGGTGACGTGCACAGTGATCCGCAGCGACGACGCGGCCGACAGGCTGCTCAACCGTGAAATCAATCCGGACTGGTGCGGGATACGCAGGGCATTTATCCGCAAGATGCCAGACGACGCGGCGATGCAGCTGTGGTCACAATACGGCGACATCCGGGCGGCATCACTCCGCGAGCATGGCGACATCCGCGACGCCACCCGATTCTATCGCGACCATCGAGCATCCATGGACTCCGGCAGCGAGGTGGCATGGCCGGCACGGTACAGCGCGAGCAGCGGCGAGATCTCAGCTCTGCAGCATGGGATGGAATGGTACTATCGCAGCCGGAGCGGGTTCTTCAGCGAGCTGCAGAACGAGCCCCAGAAAGACGAGAACGAATCGAGAACATGGCTCACGGCCCAAGACATCGCTGACAGCCGGCGGGTGAAGCTCCCTCGAGGTGTGGCGCCGAAGGGGTTCCACAAGCTGGTGGCGATGGTCGACGTCCAGCAGACGCTGCTGTACTACACCGTGGCGGCGGCCCGCGAGGATGGCTCACTGCACGTCATGCGATACGGCACATTCCCGGAGCAGGAAGATCCGTATTTCACGCTCAAGGAAGCGAGGCGGAAGCTGTCGCACAGATACCCGCAAGCCGGCGACATGGCAGCGCTCAGCCAGGGCATCACGGAATTCTGCGAGTGGCTGTTCGCCCAGGACTGGCGAAGCGAGGACGGCGGCCACATGACGCCCGAGCTGGTGGCCTTCGACGCGAGGTGGAAAACGGATCTGGTGAAGTCGGCCCTCAGTCGCAGCAATCATCGGCAGCAGCTGCTGGCGTACATGGGGCAGAGCTATCGAGCGGCAGACAAGCCGATCAGTGAACGCAAGTATGACCCCGGCTCACGAGTCGGCCTCGGCTGGGTCATCGTGAAGCGCAAGCAGGCCGGCGACATCCGCAACTGCTTAAGCGATGTGAACTACTGGAAGACAGCATTCCACGACCAGATGGCTGTGAGGATCGGCCATGCCGGAGCCATCACGCTCTACGACGGGATGCATCGACTCTACTCCGAGCATCTTACCAGCGAGTATGCTACGCAGACCGAGGGCCGAGGCCGAACGGTGATGGAATGGCGGCTGAGGGTCGGGGCCGAGAACCACTGGCTGGACAGCTCGGTTGGCTGTCTGGTGCTGGCCTCTGTGCTGGGGTGCAATGTGCCCGAGGTCAGTGAGGCCACAGAACAGAAGCGGCGGCGAAGAATCAAACGCAGAACGGAGGTGAGAACGTGAGCGAGGGAAAAACGGGGCGACCCAAGGGCAGCAAAACGCGGGACCGTGTTGTGGTGGACGTCAGGGTCTCACACTGCCCCATATGCCACAGCACAGAGCGCGCGGAGTACATCGACGCACCGCAGCGGATCGACGGCGATGGCATCAGCCCCGAGGGCAGGCCTTACACGGCTGTTCTGCTGCGGCGGACCAGCTGCCTGAACTGCGGCCAGTACCGGGTGGATCGATCGTATATCTGCGAGCTGAAATCGGCCGATCCTGTTTCGCCCGTTGACGACTGACGGGCAGGCCCGCAGACTGCGGGCATGAGCGAAACAACCGCACAGATTATCGCCAGGCTGAGGCAGACGCTGCAGAGTGGCGTTACGTCAGACAGTCGCGACGGCGCATCGACGACGATTGATCTGCAGGTGATCAAAGAGCAGCTGCGGGAGCTCGAAGAGCAGACCGGCACGAGGCGGCGGCGGTCGCCAATCATCAACGTCGTAATGAGCCGGAGGTGATGCGGTGAGCACTACCAGCCCCGGCACAACAGACACCACCTATCAGGCCCTCAACCCCGGCAATCGCCGGCGGTCGGCCACAGCCAAGGTGCGGCTCGAGGACTCGCTGCTGAATGACCGGCGACGCGAGGCCCTCGCAGCCAACGCCCTCGACGTGTGGCGGAATATGGGGCTGCTGGCGTGGGCCATTCGGCGAACGCTGGACTACTGCTGTTTGTGGGACTTTCAACCGAGGACTGGGGATCGCGGCCTCGACGTGGCGCTCAAGCAGCTGATGGCCAGAGACACGGAGCCCGAGGCCATCGACACCTACGGGCGCATGGATTGGGACGACATCCGCAGGGTGGCCGAGGCGCAGAAGCTGCTGGCCGGCGATTGTTTTCTGGTCAAGCAATCCGACTGGACTCTGCAGTTGATTGAGGGTGCATTCTGCCGCAGCCCAGCCTACGGGCGCAACGACCAGAAGCAGTGGCTCAACGGGGCCAAGCTCCGCAGTGGTCGGGTGGTCGCGTGGAATTTCGCCGAGGAGGACCCGCTGACAGGGACACGCGGCGACCGCATCATCCGCCAGAGCAACGTCTGGCAACACTGCCAATTCGAGGGGCGGCCCAACCAGATCCGACCACAGTCTCCGATCGTCGCAGCGCTGAACGAGTTCCGGGACGTCGATGAGACATTCGACCACATGCGAGCCAAGATCAAGTTGGATCAATTGTTCGGCATCGCGTTCTCACGCAAACCGGAAGCCGAAGCCTTCGACAGCGACAACGACACCGATGGCTCACAGGACGCATCGGCCCGTGTGCTTGATTTCGGCCAGGGCCCGGCGGTGTTTGATTTGGATGAGGGCGAGGACGTTAAGGCGATCGAAAGCGGCAACCCGGCCAGCCAAACGCAAGACTTCCTCAAGCTCTGTTTGCAGATCGCACTGAAGTCACTCGATCTCCCCTACTCATTCTTCGACGAAAGCTGGACCAACTACAGCGGCTCCCGCGGCGCGTGGAATCTCTTCGAGCGAGCTTGCCACGCCAGACGCAAGACACAGGAGCGACTCCACAAACGACTGACCCAGTGGCTACTGCTTAAGTGGGCTCTCCCGGTGGACTTCGGCGGCACAGGCGAGATCAGCCTACCCGGCGGCCAGCTGGTCTCCGATCTGCAGTGGCGATGGGTCCCGAGGGGCATCGCATTCTGGAAGCCTCAAGAAGAGCTCGACGTGGCTCTGCGGTCAGTGGCTGCGGGGCTCCAGTCGATGCAGGACGTGTGCGACACGTGGGGCTTCGGTGACTATCTGGACAACTGCCGAGAGATCGCCAAGGAACGCGAGGAGCTCGCATCACTCGGCTATCTGCAGACATGGAGCAACGCGGCGATGGTTAAGCTGGAGGCAGTGCAATGAATCGTGGATGGCAGATCGATATGCGGTGGCTGCAGGCTTATGAGCATCGCATGGCGGCCAAGGCTGGCAGGCCTCGGAGTGACATGGACCCGGAGCGGATCGACGACCGCATCTACGACATGTGGGCGGAGATGCTCGGATTTGAGGACAGCACGCCAGTCAGCTACACCGAGGACGGGATCGCGATCGTTTCGATTGTGGGCCCGCTATTCAAAGGCAAGGCCAGCCCGTTCCGCTCGAACTATGCCAGCATCCTCGAAGGCCTCGAGGAGCTGCTGGAGATGCCACCCCGCGCTGTGGTGCTGCGGATCGACAGCCCCGGCGGCGTGGTCGATGGCGGCACGGCTGTCGTGGATGCAGTCAACGAGCTGGCCCAGCGAACGCTGGTGGTGGCCAGCGTGAACGGCTGCGGCTGCTCGATGGCCTATCGCATCGCATCGCAGGCCGGCAGCATCTGGGCCAGCAAGGACAGCGAGGTCGGATCGATTGGCACATACTGGCAGGTGATCGACTACTCGAAGGCATACGCAGACGCGGGCCTCAAGTCGGTGCTCCTGACGTCGGGAGCCTACAAGGGCATCGCGACTCCGGGCGAAGAGATCACCCCGGACCAGCAGGCATTCTTGCAGGGCAAGGTGGACGAAATGAATGCCCGATTTCTGGCCGATGTGGCCAGCGGTCGGAGCATGACGAGTGAGCAGGTGGTGGCCGTCTCCGACGGTCGGTGGTGGTCAGCAGCCGAAGCTGCTGGCCTCGGTTTGGTGGATCAGATCGGATCGCTCGACGATGTGCTCGCAGCTATCCGGTCACAGCAAGGACAGAATGACATGAACAAGGCGACGCTGCAGCCAGCGGCGGCAGGGGAGCAGCCAGCAGCTGCAGCGGCAGAGGTGCCGGTGACAGTGCAGGAGGCGCCCACGCGACCGGATCTGGCGGCTTACATGACAGCCTTCGGCGACGCTGAGGGCGCCCGAATGTTTCGCGATGGAATGGATTTCAACGCAGCCCAGACGGCCCATCTGCAGACACTGCAGGGCACGATTCAGGATCTGCGGGCCGAGCTGGCTCAGCTCAAGCAGCAAGCGGCCAGCATGGCCGAGGCGGTCAAGGGTGAGACGACGCCGGTGGCGATTGGTGGCACGGTGCCACGCAGTCTGGCCGAGGCATTCCGAGCACGCAAGAATTGAGGAGTAGAGGACCATGGCGGACACACTGAGCACTCTGAACGAGCTGATTCGATTCAACAGCCTCGACGTCAACCCGGCAGAGATTACCGACATCCTGAATAAGGCCCCGGTCCTGCGAGCACTGCACGCGATGCAGTCGAGCAACGGCACGGTGCACAAATTCAATGTCGAGACGACGGCGCCCGTGATCGGCTTCCGCGCGGTGAACGCGGGTGCTGATTACACGGCCAGCATCTCGACGCAGACCAGCGTCGATCTGAAGTACATCGACGCCAAAGTCATCGAGGACGCGGCGGCCTGTCGGGCCTATCGCTTCGGTGCCGAGGCGTGGATGAATCAGCGAACGGCACGACAGATCCGCGAGGCTCTGTTCACGCTGGAGAAGCAATTCTTCAACGGGACCGTGGGTGGCAGCGCTGACGGCTTCCTCGGTTTGGCCGACTCGGCCAACTACAACGGAGCCAGCGACACGCTGGTCATCAACGCAGCCGGCACGACTGCCTCGACGGGCAGCTCGGTCTGGTTCCTGCGATCGACTCCGGACGACGCATCAGTGGCTCTGGTGGGCTCCGGCGATCAGTCGCTGAGCACGCCAAACATCAACTTCACGGTCGGCGAGATCTTCGAGTCTGTCGTTCTCGGCAGCAACTCAAAGAGCATGGTGGCCATGGTGCGAGATGCTGGCGGCCATCTCGGTGTGCAGATCGGCAGCAAGTACGCTGTCGCCCGCATCGCGAACTTGACCGAGGACAGCGGCAAGGGTCTCACTGACACCCTGCTGGCACGGGCTCTGGCCCTGTTCCCGGCGAGCGATCAGCCCACGCACATCTGCATGAACCGCCGATCATTGCGGCAGCTGCAGGTGAGCCGGACAACTTACAGCCCGACCGGGATGCCAGCGCCTCGCCCGACCGAGTACGAAGGGATTCCGATCGTGGTGACCGATGCCATCACCAGCACCGAGACGCTACTGGCCTGATCGTCATGCCCTGCTCGCTGGTCGGCCTTTCCTCCGGGGGCCGGCCAGTGGGCTCCTTCTCCTGAGGTCTCCCCGTGGTCACAGCAATTCAGGCAGCACAGCGAGCGGCGCAAGCAGCATCATTCCAAGTACGGGGTGAGGCGGCGACCTTCGCACGTGGTGCCAACAGTTGCGAGCTGACAGCGGTGCGGGGGCAATCGACATGGGAGCGGTCCGAGACGTACCAAGCGGTGCGGGTCGGGGACCGCTCGACAGACTGGATCGTCCTCGCTGCGGATCTGATCATAAGCGGCACCGTGGTCACTCCGCAGCGGGGCGACACCATCACAGTGGACGATGTTACATTCCGGGTTATGCCATTCGGTCCGAGCTCACAGCTCTGGCAGTATCACGACCCAGAGCGGCGATACGTCCGCATTCATACGAAGGAGCGCGACTGATGGCGGCGCGTATCCGGACACTGGCGGCGGCACTGGTGACACAGTTGCAGGCCTACCCATCACTGCCGGCTGGCATCACAGTCAGCAGGCGGCGGAGCTACACGGCGATCATCGACGAGGTGAGCGATACCCAAGGATTTCTCACGGTGATCTGCCCTCGAGTCGAGGACACCAGCAACCGGGGCGACGTCTCCGAGGACATCACGATTGCAATCGTCCTCACGGTACGCTGCACAGCCGAGGCAGTCGCAGCATCGGACACCTACGAGGATTTACTCGAGGGCCTCTGCGATCATCTGCGGACGTCGTCGACATATCGGCAGGTCACACTGGCCGGCAACATCGCAGCACGGCGGCGATCGGTCTCGATCGCGACGACATGCGACGGCGAGATCCTCGACCAGATGGAGGTGTTTGTCGGTGTGATCGAAACCACCTGGGCTGTGAGTGTGGGGAATCGAGCATGAGCCAGAGCATTCGATTCCGAGCCAACATGAAGATGCGATTCACGCGGCGGCCAGACGGCACGGTCCGCAGCGAGCTCGGCATCACGGAGCGGCAGGCGAAGTTCTTTGACGTGGTCGGCGGCAGCATTCGCAAGGTGGCTCGGCGGTCACTCAAGCGAGCGGCCCAGAAGAAGCTCAGCGAGCTTACGCCCGAGGAGCTCGAGCGATTCCGCCAGCGGCAGGAGTGGTATCAATTGGCATTGCGGCAGGGCTACGCGGCACGCAAGCCGCGGCGACCCGACAGGATCAGCCAGCCCGGCAAGGTGCCGTTATTGCACATGCAGCCAAGCCCGCTCAAAGAGCGGCTATTCTATGCGATCAGCAACGATAACGAGTATGTCGTGGTCGGCCCCGAGCTGTACAAGCAAACGGTCCGCACAGCTGCGGGCGGACTGACGAGCATCGAGCAGCTGGAGGAGCGCCGGCCATTCATGAGGCCGGCTTATAACATCATCGAACCCAAGATCCCCTATTACCTTGAAAGGGCCTTTCAATAATGCCAAACGTAGCAGACGGTTCAGTCCTCGGCGACGATTGCAAGCTGTACTACTCCGCAACCCTCGGCGGTGCCGGAGCACTCACAGAGATTCCCGTGGTGATCGACGACGCCATCAGCAGCGAGCGGCGATCGGTCGAAAGCAACTGCCGGGGCGACTCCGAAATTTCGGAGCATACCGGCAAGCCGAAGTACACCATCTCGGCAAACATGCTCTTCAAGCGCGGCACGCCCGGCACGACATACGCGGCCATGCGGTCGGCCTATGTGGCCGGCACGGTGCACCACTACGCACTGGCCAGCGGTGCGATCGCAGACGTCGGCCAGGTGGTGTTCCGCATCGAGGGTCGCATCAAGTCGTGGAACGAAACCCGGCCCGACAATGACACGGTCAAGGTGGCGATCGAAATCGCCAAGGCTGCGGACAATTCTTACGCCAGCAACTACAGCACAGTCTCAAGCTGAGGAGGACATTATGGCAGTGGTACTCGGACAGGTCGACGAGGTGCAGGTGACGAACGCAGACGGCACCACCAGCACGGTGAAGCTCAAAGTGATTGCAGTGGTTGGGGGCAACCAGCAGCAGTCAGAACCAACAACCACAACCGGAGGATCGGGAGATGGCTCAGTATCGTGACACAGCCGGCAAAACGCACCCGGTCCGGATCAGCATCGCGGCACGCCAGCGCATCCTTGACTCGACAGAGTGGGATGTGCTGGAGATGGCCCACGACCCGCAGCGGCTCAGCGAGTTTCTGGCGGCTATCCAGCTGGATGACACGCTGATCTACGAGGTCCTCGGAGCGATCGAGCAAGCTCAGCCAGCCGCACTGATGGAGGCGGCGGACGGCTCGACGCACGAGGAGGCATCGACTGCACTGCTGGAGGCCCTCGCCGATTTTTTCCCGAAAGGCAGCGCGATGAAAGTCGGGCTGCAGGATCTGCTGGCAAAGGTCGAGGCGGCTCAGGATCAGGCCAGGCAGGCGATCAGCGAGCAGATCGAGGCAGCGGTGGAGGCTCTCGATATTCAATCGATGGCATCGACTGCAGCGGCCCCGACGAGTGGCTGACGCGGCTGCGGTGCATGACGGATCTGGATCTCGGGCCGATGACGCTGAGGCAGGCTCTGTGGGCTGTGCATCAGTCTCAGCGGCTGCAGTCTCAGCGGCTCGGGTCACTGATGGCGGCTCTCTACAATGTGCAGCGGACGAAGCGATCTGATCGAGTGTGGACGTGGCAGGATTTTTTCGGCGACTCCGAGCGGCGCAGGCCATCGGGTCGCGAGGTGCTGCTGGCTCAGATGGCGCAGCACGCGCCGGGTGAAATCCAGTGGTTGGCGGGATACGGACCGGAGGTGCTGAGTGGCGAGCAGTAGAGCGATCGAGGCGGCCAGAGCCTTCGTTAAGATCTTTGTTGACGATACCCCGCTCAAGCGGGGACTGGCCACACTCACGACTCGACTCGCAGGTGCGGCCAAAGGCGTGGCCGGCATCGCGGCATCACTCGGTACGGCTGCAGTCGCAGGCGGCATCGGGCTGATCGTCTCCGGCATGAGTGCGGCGGCGGCCTCGGTGTGGCGATTCTCTGAGGCGGCTGCGGGCATCGACGACATCGCACAGCGGACTGGTGCGAGCGCTGAGGCGCTGAGCCAGCTGCGGTATGCTGCCGAGCAATCCGGGGCGAATCTCGAAGCTGTCGAAAAGGGCATGCGCAAGTTGGGAGACGTCACGACGCAGGCAGCGGGCGGCAGCAAGTCGGCGGCGGCTGCTCTGGCCTCGGTCGGGCTATCTGCTGAGCAACTGCTGGCCATGCCGGTGGAAGATCGGTTTCTGGCGGTGGCTCAGGGCATCAGTCAGATTCAGGACCCGGCGGCGCAGGCCTCGGTGGCGATGGATCTGCTGGGCAAATCCGGAGCGGATCTGGTGCCGATGATGGCTGACGGTGCCGGCGGCATCCGGGCCCTGATGGCCGAGGCTGACAAGCTCGGCATGACGATCAGCGGTGAGCAGGCGGCAGCGGCGGCGGCCTTCGACGATAAGTGGCAGGGGCTGGTGGCCACACTCCGCAACGCCAGCAACATCATCGCGGTGGCGGTGCTGCCCTATCTGTCGCAGATGATCGACATGGTGATGGCGACATGGCCAGCGATACAGACACTGGCCAAGCTGGTCGGCGAGACACTGGTGGCCAGTTTCGGCCAAGCCTACGACGCCATCGGGGCATTGCTGCAGCCCTTCGCCGGGCTGGGCTCGGCAGTCTCCGATACACTCTCCAGCATTATGGGAGCACTCACCGCTGGCGACGTGGCGGCAGCAGCTGGCGTGTTCTGGGCTTCGCTCGACGTGGCATGGGCTCAGGGGATCGCGGCCATCTCCGATCAGTGGTACGCATGGCGGAATGGATTCCTCGACGTGTTCGGGCAAGCCGTCTCCGGTGTGCGGAAGATGTGGGCCGAGACACAGGCATGGCTCAGCAGCGGCATCGTCGACATCATGGCTTATCTCGACAGCTCGCTAAATGCCGATGCGATCAAGGCCGAGATCGATCTGATGGCCACGCAGCAGGTGCAGCAGATCGACCAGCAGGCGGCGGCGGACCAGCAGGCGCGGGCGGATGCTTACGCAGCACGACTGGACAAGGCCAGCGCAGAGCTGGCGGCAGCCCGGCAGGAATGGTCGGCAGCGGTGGCCACAGCAGCGACGGCGGCCAGCACGGCGGCCAACCAGCCAGACGCGGCGACGACTGCCGGGCGGAAGTTTGATGAGCTGATCGGGGAGCTGAAATCGGCGGACATCGCCACGAGAGTGGACAAGGCTGTGCAGCAGGCCGGGCCGGCTCAGGATCTCAGAACGGCGGGCGGTGCTGCGGCTCTCGGTCGCATCATCAATCAGGCCGGAGCACTGACAGCCCAGCAGCAGAAGGTGCTGATCGAGCAGCGCGAGATTCAGAAGCGGCTTCTGGCAGTGACCGAACGCGGGTATTTAGCTTTCCAGGTGTGACATGACAGCGACGGCACGACTCTACAGGCGAGGCAAGTGGCAGCAATCCGAGGACGGCTCCGAAACCGTCGTCGATGTGTGGGAGGTGCGGACGGACTCCGAGACGGAGACGATCACAAACGTCGTCACGGCCACAGGCATCCCGGCCAAAGGAGCCAGTCACCCAGAGCGGACATCGGCCATCGTTGTCGAGCGGTCGGCGGACCATGACGACGGGGTGCTCACGCTGTGGTATGTGGAGGTCCGCTATAGCACGGCCATCACGACCCGGGAGGATGCGGCTTACAACAGCCAGCGCGTCAAGGGCGGCATGAGGTCGTCATCGATCGAGGTGCCGGCATTCTATGACACGCGGGGCTATCCGCTGGTCAACTCGGCAGGCGATCTCTACGAGGGCCTCACTCGCAAGATCCGGACGCGCACGGTGAACGTCACCTACAACGCGGCGACGTTCCCCGATTGGCTGTTTGAGCTGTCCGACACCATCAACGCGGCGGCGGTCACAATTCACGGGCGGACATACGAGGCCGGCACGTGCGCCCTTCGCGACGTCGAGCTTCCAGACGAACCAGATCGCGATAAGAACGGGGCCTTGTACTGGCCAGTTAGCTACACGATCGAGATCAATCCTCTGGGCTATTATGTACTGCTGCCCAACAAGGGCCCGAATGAGCTGGTGTACCAGACACGGACCGGCAGCACAGCCCCATGGGTGGACGGCACGAAGGCGACATACGACAGCACGACGGCCAGCAATCGACGCATCATCAAGCGACCCATCCAGACGGAGGAGCAGCAGCAGACTGGCGGCGAGATCTGGCTGAATGCCGTGGGGCAGGCGACCAAGGTGCCGACATTGTCGGCCACGCAGCTCGGCACGGGATACATTTCAGCCGGCTCCAAAACCCTCACGCTTGCCACAGGAGCCTTCGACTCGGCCACGCATGTCGGGGCGCTGGTGCGGGTATTTGGCGCAGGCCCGAAGGGCAGGCCATTGGAGGCCCGCATCAAAAGCGTCACGTCATCATCAGTGGCTGAGCTCGAGGGGGCGGCCTATACCACAGTCACGGTGCTGGCCCCGAAAGCCATCTGGCTCAGCGGCGTCATCGTCAACCAGTTTGTTCTCGAGGACTCGGCGGATTGGTCATCGCTTCCGCTGCCGAATAACCAGCCATGACAGACACGCGCCCGATATTGGTGACACGCGATCAGGCGGCGGCGGTCGGCGATCTCATTCGCTCGACCGGCGACGCGTCCATCGGAGCGGTGCAGCCGGGCATCATCCGCAGCGGTGATGCGCTGGTGGTGCAGCTGGAGACGGCCATCGCAGCGGGCTCGGTGGCTCAGGTGTGGGCGCGGATCTACACTCTCGACGGCTCGACGTGGACGGACACGAAGCAACGGGTGCAGGTGCGATCAGCCACAGGCACGGCAGTCAGCACGACGGGGCGGCGGATCGCTCGCAGGGTTAGCACCTTCGGGTGGTGTGTGGTGGAAACATGAGCGACCGGCGACGGCTAAGCATGACACGGGACAAGGCGGCGGCATTCAAGCAGCTGCTCGGCTCAGTCGCGCAGCAGGCAGGCGGCATGGCCACGCAGCCCCGAGGGCTGGGCCGGCTGCTGGTCGAGGCGACGGCCCAGATGCCAGCGGCGGCGACTACTCCGGTGCAGTGCAAGATCCTCACTATCAACGGCACGACGATCACAGACACGGGCTGCAGAATTGGGGTGCTGAATGTCGGCCCGAGGGCCATTGCCAGCGGCGCGAAGGTCTACGCAGAGCCATGCGGCAGGCTGGGGTATTGCGTGAGCAGGCCAGCGCAAGGCAACCCGGCAACGCGGGGCGAGCTCTGGCGGGATCTGGCATTCGTCCAGATGCTGGAGGCGGAGCGCGAGAACGAGAATGCGACGTGGGCATGGGGCACGTGGAATACGCTGGGCAGCACGGGTGGCATTCAGGACTATCACGGGGCTCAGGGGTACTATCTGAGCTTCGACGACAGTGTGGATACAGGCGAGTACACTCGGACATTCTACCCGAACGCGGTGCGAATGCGGCTCGACGGGTGGGGCTCCGGCTATCAGGGCGTGTACGGTCGACAGGATCTCCCGCGCCTGGCTCCGCTGTATCAGGCGCCGACACCATACGATGCGGCCCGAGGTGCGAGGATCGGCGGCAACCAGTTTGACCCGCCCCTCTACCAGTTCAACGCGCCACGCGGGACACAGGCCCCGATAGCCTCGGCGAGGTCCGACAAGCTCCCGCCGGCATTCCATCTGCCGGACTATCGCAGCGAGGGGCTGAGCTTCGGCAGGGCCTTCGCAAACAATGAGACAGTGTGCCCGTTCTGTTACGGTCCGGGCGATTACAATATCATCGTGAAGGGCTGGCCACAGAGGCTGTTTGCAGGTGCTGTGCAGTACGTGGTCACACATGGCCGGCTGTGGCTCGACGGCACGGATGAGACCGGCATCGTGCCAGTGACGGGGCGGCTGTTTGAGGGGACGTCACCCACGACCTACGGCATCATCGCATGGGACGCAGACATCACAGACCACGCCAAGACGGTCGAAGTCGATCTCTGGTTTAAGATCCGCATCACAGTCGACAACGCGACAACGCCGGGGCCTATCGACCAGATCGCATGGCTGGGCCTGACCCCCGGCAACCCAGCGGCCATCATCGGCAGTCATGCGAGCTACGGCCCGACGGGCCCGCTCGAGTTCAGCTTCGACGCCAACGGCCCAGCTGGTGCCACATCACTCAACACCGTCGGCCAGTCGGGCTGGGACGTGTACGAGGCGGGCTACCTGAGATTTACCGACAACGCCAACACGCCCACCAATGGCCAGATGTGGTTTCACTGGAACCAAGAGACGCCCTTTATCGTCATCTACAAGCGCAACACGGCGACGGCTCCGGGCACTGGGTTTGCGTGGTATCTACCCGAGGACACGAGCGACTATCAGCCACTGATTCTGCCCAGCGGTGCAGGCATGGCGGCGGGCAAGTGGGACCCATCGGCGGCGACCGTGTTCCGGCGGGTGGCCGGCAACGTCGGCACGAGCTCGGGCGGATGGACCGACATTCACGGAGCGGGCAGCCCCACAGCATGGGACGGCCTTTATGACGATTTCCCGAGCACGGTGACAGTGGAGCCATACACGCCATGATAGAGCACGCATTGGACACCGACTGGTGGACAGCGACGGACTGGAGCAGCGACGAAGTTAAGTCATTCACCATCGACGGCACGGGCTCAGTCGAGTTCACCTGGGCGGCGGCTGAGCCAGCTGCAGCTGCGGCAGGCACCCCGATAGACGCAGGCCTCTACCAGATCGCGAGGCCACTGGCCGGGCTCCAGCTGTACCTGCGAGTCACGAGCGGGACGGCAGACGTTTACTATGCGAGCAAGGACGGGCCCCGGCTGAGTGAGACAGTGAGCGGCCATGCATTCAGTGGCGACGCGGGGGCCGATGAGGACTTTCTCCAGACGGCCCTGCCATCAATCGGCTTCGACGATCTCACCACGCGGACCGGCGCCAACCCTTACGAGTTCCGGGGCTACCTGACAACGCCGGCGGCGGATCTCGCCAGCACTGCCGATCTGCAGTATGCGATGCTGGTGCTCCGGCTGGTGCAGTGGATACCCGGCAGGACGATCAGAGTGTACGGCATCAAGTACAGCGGCGACCAGTCGGGCAACATCACCGATTGGGACACGCTCGACAACCGCACCAAAACCACAGCCTACAAGGACGCCACGACCGGCACGGGGCCGTTCTTGTCCTTCGATGTGCTGGCCATTGTTGATGAGCTGCTGGCGGTCAGCGGCTGGGGCACGACCAGCCCGATCCAGTTTTTTGTGGAGGACACTGGCTCAGCCCTGACGGACGCAGACGCGAGGGCGATCGTCGATCTCGGATCTGCTGACACGCGGCTGACGATGATGCTGACGACCGGCGAGCCAGTACCAGATCCGGGCACGGGCGGGCCGTGATATTGGCAGATCCTGTTTCCGTGGTTGGGGTTTGATCAAAGCGGGTGTACTATCTGCGGCGTGCATATTGCCAGGCACGCCAAGAGGCAGCAGAATGAGCGATGATGAGCAGCGACAGCAGCCAGACAAGCCGGCCAAACGACAGACGACTCGCAGGCAGCGAGCCATCCAGATCGACGCGCCCGGGCTCGAGGCTGACATCTCCGAGGAGACTGCTCAGACGTTTTTGGATTACACTGGCAGCGCGTGGGTGTGGGTGGTCCTTGCTATCGCGCTTTCAATCGTCGTCCTCGCAGTATGTCTGGGGTTATCATGGCTGATTTGACGGGCGAATTTTGGCAGGCAATGAGTGTGGGCTGGGCCTGTTTCGGCCTCGGCGTGGCGGTGTTCCGGATCACGCCGCAGAGCCTTGTCACGGTGGCTCTCAGTCGAGCGCTGCTGGTGCTGGCTCCCGGTGTGCTGAGCTGCTGGGGCGTTCATGCGGTGCGAGTGAATGAGCAGCTGCGGGTCATGGTCGAGGCGCAACAATCAACGGAGGTCGGAGGATATGACAGAGTTTACATCACCAGAGCAGACACCATCACAACAGCCGGAGGCCGAGTCATCGAGTTCACCCGATACTCAGACGGTCGATCCGTGTCACTTATACGCGGATGTGCTGGAGGAGAAGGGCAACCAGCTGGACAAGCTGATCCAGGAGATTGGGGATCTGCTGCAGCAGCTGGAGCTGTGCCGGAGGAATGGACCGGGCGGCGTGAACTGGCTCGAGGCCAGCGGCTCTGATGCGGTGCACAATGCGCGGCGGCAGCTGACACTGGCGGCCACGAATGCCAGAGCGGTTTACATGACGATGCGACGACCACAGCAACAGGCAGTCACCAATGGGGATTGAGGCTTTACTGAGCACACAGATCATCGACACCACAACCGTGGGGCGTGCGGTGATGACGGCAGTAGACGCAGCAGCGGCACGGACTGCAATTGGACTCGGTACACTCGCCACCCAGAACGGCACCATCACCGATTATCTGACGACCGCAGCAGCAGCCACGACGTATCAGCCACTGGACGGCGATTTGACGGCACTGGCGGCACTCACAGGTACCGACAATCTTTACTATCGGTCAGGTGCGGCAACGTGGAGCAGTGTGACAATCGGGACCGGGCTGACGTTCACGGGCGGGACACTGGCGGCATCGGGCGGTAGCGGCATCGGGGGTTCGACCGGATCGACGGACAATCTGGTTCTGAGGGCAGACGGTACCGGCGGGGCAACGCTGCAAAATAGCAACTGGTCTGTTCCTGATGTGTACACGGCCAGCCCTAATGCCACAGTCAACCATGTAAGCCTGCAGGCCACAGGCAGCACAACTAACGTCTCACTTTCTCTTGTGTCTAAAGGTAGCGGGGCGTTTATGCTGCAGGTGCCAGACGGCACATCGACAGGCGGCAACGTAAGAGGTGCGAACGCCGTCGATTTGCAGACATCACGCAACGCAGCGACAAGTGTTGCAAGTGGTTCAGGTTCATTTATTGCGGGCGGTTACAATAACGCAGCAACTGGTTCACAGTCGTTTGCTGGCGGGTACCAGAACACCGCATCGGCTCAAAGCAGTTTTGCGTTTGGGACAAACTCGACAGCGTCCAGCAACGCGACAGTGGCAATCGGACAAAGCTGTAATGCCAGCGGATATGCCAGCCATACATTCGGGTTTGGGGCGAACGCTTCGGCGTTCTTTTCGGGTGCTACCGGGTTTCGGTCCTCAACAGCAATTCCAGCCAGCAAGGTCCACGCAGCGGGATATTTCACAACAGAAGGCGACACGCAAGAATTCGTTGGGCCACCACTGCGAGCAACAACCACTGACGGAACAACGGCTGTGCAGATGCTGGCAAACAGCACAGACAACGCGACAGCAACGGGGATATCTGTGGCCTCCGGGCGTGTTATGACGTTGATATTGCAAATCACCGGAGTTAAAAACGGCGGTGCAACCGTTGCACGATTTACGCGAGAAGTGACGATCAAAAACGTCGGCGGCACAACATCGCTTGTTGGAACCGTGAACACGATAGGGACCGACGAAGCGGCAGGAACAACGATTTCGATAACAGCAGACGACACAAACGATAAGCTGCAGGTGGCGGTCACTGGCGTGGCGTCTGAAACATGGCGATGGCAGTGTATTTCACGTGGTGGACAACTGACCTACGGATGATCCAATGACAGACGTATTCCAGACACAACCGATCCCGCAACCCACACAAGCACAACTGGCAGCAGATGAACTGCTGCGGAAAGTGCGGACAGAACTGGACCGCAGAGCGGGCGAGCATATCGACGGATGGCGGGCATTCTGGGAGCAGCCAGGGGCCGAGCCACAGGACATTGCC
>Ga0315902_10004728_pt1 | contig 19515 bp, 10 predicted proteins | sample LakEriMetagenome_9_FD_203523 | JGI IMG/M metagenome (GOLD analysis project Ga0315902, IMG submission 203523) | Freshwater fungal communities from buoy surface, Lake Erie, Ohio, United States - Buoy 12 MA117 | ecosystem: Environmental > Aquatic > Freshwater > Lake > Lake biofilm | place: USA... | reverse complement strand
CCGGTGCTGCTCGGCTCGCTCGGTGCTGCGATCATCGCGGCGATGCTCGGTGTCGGTCTTGCGCTGCGGAAAAGCACGCCCGCGGTGCTCGTCGGCACGCTGTGGTTTCTCGGAGTGCAGGTGCCCGCGAGCGGTCTCGTGGGAACGGGCGACGCCGTCCTCTGCGACCGCTACCTCTACGTGCCGGGCATCGGATTTTTCATCGCCGCCGTGTGGGGCGTGTCCTCGCTGCGCGTGAGTGTCAGCCCCGCGCTGCTGCGTCCGCTCGCAGCCGCCGCGGCCATCGCGATGTGCGCGCTCACCTTCGCGCAAACGCGCCACTGGCGAAATTCATTCGTGCTCTTCACGCACGCCGCCGAGGTCTCGCCGGACAGCATCACCGCGCAGAAAAACGCCCGCTGCGCGCTCGGCACCGCGCTCGCGCGCGCCGGACGCCACGCCGAGGCGATTGCAGAATTCCGCCGCATCCTCCGCGAATATCCCGGCGATGCAGAAGCGCTGCTGTGCCTCGGCACACAGCTCCTTGCCACGGGCGCTGCGCAGGAATCCGCCGACACACTCAGCGAAGCCGTCGCGCAAAATCCCGCCGATCCCGCTGCGCGCGAATGGCTCGCCCGCGCCCGCGCCGCAGCAGGGCAGTGAATTCACAGTTGAGAGTTGAGAGTTGAGGGTTGAGGGTCGCCGTCCTTTTTTACGACCGCGCAATTCAGACCTCATGGCTCTCAACTCTCAACCTTCAACTCTCAACTGATGCTCCAGCTCCTGAGCACCGACTTCGACGGCACGATCGTCAATCACGACACCAAGCCCGCCGTCGTTCCCGAAATGATCGCCGCACTCCGCGACCTGCGCGCCGCGGGCGTGAAGTGGGCCGTGAACACGGGCCGCACGCTCGGGCACATGGACGACGGGCTCGTGCGCGAGTTCGCGCTGCCCGTGCAGCCCGACTACGCCATCGTCGAGGAGCGTGACGTTTACCAGCGGGATGCCGACGGACGCTGGCATCCGTTCGGCGACTGGAATGCGCGCAGTGCCGTCCTGCACGACGAGATGTTCCGCCTCGCCGGGCCGCTGCTCGCCGAGGTGCTCGCATTCCTTGAGCGCTTCGAGGGCGTGCAGAATCTCTACGACAAGGGCCGCTACATCGGCGCGATCACCGCGAGCAACGGCGACATGGATCGCCTCTGCCATTTTCTCGACAAGCTCCGCGCGCGCCTGCCGATGTTCAGCTACCAGCGCAACACGATCTACATCCGCTTCTGCCACGAGGCGTACAGCAAGGGCACCGCGCTCGGCGAACTCGCGCGCCTGCTCGGCCTCGGTCACGACGCGATTTTCGCCGCCGGCGATCATCACAACGACATCCCGATGCTCGACGGCAGCTTCGCCAAATGGGTGACGTGCCCGTCAAACTCCTGCGAGGAAGTGAAGCTCACCGTCCGCACCGCGGGCGGCTATCTCGCAAAGGGCGCGGCCAGTGCAGGAGTCGTCGAGGCGCTGCAGCACTTTGGGTTTTGGAAAAGTGCGGCTGCGGTTTAGCCCGCGTTACTTCAGCAGCTTCGCAAGATCCGGCGACACGCGGCGCAATTCCTCGGCGATGATTTTCGCCATCATCTCCGCGCCTGGCCCGAGTAGCTTCGCAAAACGCGCCCTAGCCCGCTGCAATCAGTGACTGTCGAGGCCCCGACGAGCGCGAAGCGGGTTTTCGCAGGGTCATCAGCGCGCAGCGTGAATGCGAGAGTGAACAGTGCAAGGAAAACGCGGAGCGTGACGCGGTGCATGGTGCGAGTGGTTGCGGGATAATCTGCTTCGGTGCAATTCGACGGATGAAAAATGCAGTGTCGGTTTCAGTTTTGAACTGCAACGCTCCCCATCACACGCTCCAATCTGCACCGTGGATAAACACGCCCAGATTCGCAGTGAGAGCGCCGCTTTCGCCGCGCTGCACAGGAAGGTGCATGAGACATTTCATCGTCGTGCGCAGGACAAGGATGGCGAACATGCACACAGCGAAGCGTGCAGAAAGTTCCATGCATTTGAACCCTCGATCCAGAGGGTGCTCAGCGGTGGCGCGCGTGTCCGCCTGCTGGCGGGCGATCCAGAACTGGTCGAGTGGGCCATCGCCTACATCGAGGTGGATCCGTATCATTTCGCATCCGGCTACTACAAAACTGCGCTGCTCCGGCGGCTGAAGTGGGTTGCACTTTCCGAGCGGCAAAAGAAGCGCCTGCAGGCGGTCGTGCTTCGTTGCCTCGACGATCCTCGGCGTTCACCGAACTACTACTTGCGGATCGCGGCGAGCATCCAGACGCCGCATTTTGTCGAAAGCATCCGTATCCGGCTGGACTCACCGCTTAGGACGCTGCGCATGAATGCAGCAAAGCTGCTGGCCTATTTGGAAAACTTCGGGCGCTACCGGCGCGGCAAGGACTGACTGCGAAACTCGCGCCTTGCCGCTCTGCGTGCGGGTCGCTAGACACGGCACTCCTTTCACAAAGAACACCTCCAACTTTATGGGCAACATCTACAACAACATCATCGAGACCGTCGGCCGCACGCCGCTGGTGAAACTCAACCGCATCCCCGCCGCCGAGGGCGTGGACCCGAGCACGACGATCGCGCTCAAATGCGAATTCTTCAACCCCCTCGGCAGCGTGAAGGATCGTATCGGCGCGGCGATGATCGAGGACGCGGAGAAGCGCGGAGTTTTGAAAAAGGAGACCGTCATCATCGAGCCCACGAGCGGGAACACCGGCATCGCGCTCGCGTTCGTCGCGGCGGCGAAGGGCTACCGGCTCATCCTCACGATGCCCGAGACGATGTCCGTCGAGCGCCGCACGCTGCTCGCGATGCTCGGCGCGGAACTCGTGCTCACCGAGGGCGCGAAGGGCATGAAGGGCGCGATCGCCAAGGCCGAGGAACTCGCCGCAGCGACGCCGAACTCGTGGATTCCGCAGCAGTTCAACAACCCGGCGAACCCGGCCATTCACTCGAAGACGACTGCCGAGGAATTGTGGGCGGACACGGACGGGAAGATTGATGTTTTCGTCGCCGCAGTCGGCACGGGCGGCACGATCACCGGCGTCACCGAAGTCATCAAATCGCGCAAGGCGTCGTTCAGCGCCATCGCCGTGGAGCCCGCGGATTCGCCGGTCATCTCGCAGACGCTCGCGGGCGAGCCGCTGAAGCCCGGCCCGCACAAGATCCAAGGCACCGGCGCGGGCTTCGTGCCGAACAACCTTCACCTCAAGGACAGCGCGGGAAATCCGCAGATCGTTGAGTGCGTGAAGGTGTCGAACGACGACGCATTCGCCATCGCGCGCCGCCTCGCGAAGGAAGAGGGCATCCTCGTCGGCATCAGCACGGGCGCGAATGTGTGGGCCGCGATCCAGGTCGCGAAGCGCCCGGAGAACAAGGGCAAGCTCATCGTCACTGTCGCCTGTTCGACCGGTGAGCGCTACCTTTCCACCGCCCTCGCAGCGGAAGCCCGCGCAGCGGTCGGGGGCTAAACCGTAGCCGCCGACGGAAGGCGGCGGGCACTTTTCAGGTGATCGCTTTCGCCTTCGTCGGGACGGACGGGGAGCGATCCTCTCTGTAGCCGCGCTTGTAAAAACGCGGGAACGCTTTCCTTTCACGCGGGAAGATCAGCCCGCGCTTTCACAAGCGCGGCTACGAGCGTGCCCGCCTCCTGCCGTCGGCGGCTACGAAGGTCGTCAGCGTCCCGGAGCGTGATTTTTTCACGGGCGCAATTCGTTGACGATGCTCCTCGCGTCGCGGCGAAAGCGCAGTAGTTTCCCGGCCCTTTTTATGTCCGCACCTGCAAACTCCACACCCGTCGTCAGCGCCAATGGCCTCGTCGTCCGCTACGGCCCGACCACGCTTCTCGGCGGTTCCACCATCGCCTTGCACGAGGGCGAGCACGTCGGTCTCGTCGGACGCAACGGCTGCGGAAAAAGCACACTGCTTAAGATCATCGCGGGCGATTTGGAACCGGATGAGGGCGAAGTTTCGCGCCGCCGCGGGATCATGACGGGCTTCCTGTCGCAGACGTTCGACCTCGATTTGGATGCGACCGTGGAGGCCAACGTCCTCAGCGGCGCGCAGCACATCCTCGATATCATCGCCGAATATGAAGCCACGCCCGGCGACTCGCACCGCGGCGCGGATTTGCTCGATGAGATCGAGCGGCACGACGGCTGGAATCTCGACTCGCGCCTGAAAAGCCTGCTGCAAAATCTCCACGCGCCCGCGGCAGATCGCATCGTGCGCCCGATGAGCGGCGGGGAAAAACGCCGCGTCGCACTCTGCCGCGCGCTCATCGCGCAGCCGGAGCTTCTCATCCTCGACGAACCGACGAACCACCTCGATCCGCAGAGCGTCGAGTGGCTGGAAAATTTCCTGCGCAGCTATCCCGGCACGTGTTTCCTCGTCACGCACGACCGCTACTTTCTCGACCGTGTCGCCACGCGCATCGTCGAGTTGAAGGCCGGACAGTTCTATTCCTATCCGGGCAACTACCAGCAATACCTCACGACGAAGGCCGAGCGTGAAGCAGGTGAGGAGTCGAGCGAGCGCCAGCGGCAGAAATTCCTCGCGCGCGAACTCGAATGGGTGCGCAAAGGCCCGAGCGCGCGCCGCACGAAGAGCGTGGACCGCATCGCACGCTACCACGAGATGGCCGCGCAGGCCGGTCCGCAGCGTGAGGAGGATGTGGACCTCATCATCCCGCCGCCGCCGAAGCTCGGGAACACCATCCTCGACCTCATCAATGTCGGCGTGGAAATGGGCGGTCGAAAACTTTTCGACTACCTCTCGCTGGAGCTTCCTCCCGGCGCCCGTGTCGGTTTCGTCGGGCGTAATGGCGCGGGCAAGACCACTCTGCTGCGCATCATCCTCGGCGATCAGAAGCCGACCTGGGGCGAGGTGAAAATCGGCGCGCGCACGGTGATTAACTACGTGGACCAGAACCGCGAAGTCCTCCGCGACGAAGAGAGCGTGATGGAAGCGATTTCCGGAAAGAGCGACTGGGTCGTGCTCGGCGATCACAAGCTGCATGTCCGCAGTTACCTGAAGCGCTACCTTTTCTCCGATGAGGCGATCAATGGCCGCATCAAGAACCTCAGCGGCGGAGAGCGCAGCCGTCTCGCGATTGCGAAAATCCTCCTGCGCGGCGGCAACCTGCTCATCCTCGACGAACCGACGAACGATCTCGATCTCTCAACGCTGCAAATTTTGGAAGAAGGCCTCGCGGAATTCGGCGGCTGCGTGCTCGTCGTCAGCCACGATCGCTGGTTCCTCAACCGCGTCTGCACGCACATCCTCGCCTTCGAGGACGACGGGCGCGTGGAACTGAACGTCGGCGACTACGACTACTATCTCGAAAAAAAGCGCGCACTGGCGAAGGCTCCCGTCGTGGAAATCGCGAAGCCCGTGGCGAAGCCGGTCGCACAGCCCGAGAAGGCGCGTGCGAAAAAACTCAGCTACAAGGATCAGAAGGAACTCGAAGGCATCGAAGCCGTGATCCTCGCCGCCGAAGGCGAGGCCGCGGAGATCGAGAAGATGCTCCACGACCCGACATTCTACGCGACGCGCTCGCGCGAATTCCCCGAGTGGGAAGCAAAGCTCGACGCTCTGAAGGCGCGCATCGTCTCACTCTACGCACGATGGGAGTCACTCGAAGCGATCCGCGCAGCGTCCGAGTCAGCGGAAGTCCGCGGGTAGTATTCGCCGCAGCCGCGCCTACTTTCCCGCCTTCAGACCGGCGAGCACTTTCACGAGTTCCGCAGTCGTGCCCGAGAAACTACGCTTCGCATCATGTGCTTGGAGGACACGCCAGGCGGGCGTTTTTGAGGCGGGCAGGAATTCGGCCAGCAGCCACGTATCCGCGAGGTGGATCAGTGCGACCGGCTTGCCCAAATCCTCGCCGGTCATGATCACCAGCGCCTGACCGGCGGCCACCTTCTGGATCAACTCGGCTGGCGCGGCGATCTGCACGCGGAAGGTTTCGCCGACCGGCGCGCCTTTGAGCAGTTCGGTGGTTTTCAAATCAATGACGCGGTTCTCCAAGTTCACGCCGGTCACCGATGCGACGGCAACGGATTTCACTGACTCGTAGATTTTCGAAATCGGCATGTTGATATTGATCACCGCGGGTGCCGGCTGCGCGGATAAAAGGATGAGCATCGCGGCGGCAAGGAGCAGGGCGGGATGGCGGAAGCGCATGCGGACACTTAGTCTGGAGCCCGTTCGCAAAGCAATCGCCGACGCTGGATCGTGCGGAGTTCGGTTCTTCCTTTCAAATTCACGCCAAGGCTTCACGCTTTCGTCGGTACACCCCCTATGATTTCTGATCACCGCGGTTTCCGCCGGACTCGGGTCGCTCAAATCGCGTCCGGCATCCTTTTTGTCTGTCTGCCGCTCAGTGCGCTGCACGGCCAGCAACTCCCGCCGGACGAGGCCGCATTGCTGATGCTCAATGCCGGACGGCGCGCGTTCAACGAGCAGAAATTTCCTTTCGCCGCTGATCGGTTTCGTGAGTTTTTGAAAGTCGCGCCAAACCACAAGGATGCGTCGTCGGCGCGTTACGGGCTTGGGCTTGCGCTCATGGAAGCGGGTGATGCAAAGGGCGCGCTCGAAAGTCTGACGCAGGCTTCCGCAACGGAGTCTCCGGACCGTCCGCTCGCGCTTTACCACGTGGGAGCGATGTACCGTTCGGCGGGGACGCAGGCGCTCGCGGAAGTCGCGGCGAAGCCGAATGAAGCGGACGCGTTGCGCGCGGCGGCGGGGCAGAGCTTTGGCGAAGCTGCGAAGGCATTCGGTGCAGCGGCGGATCTGCTCGCGACGCGTGTGAAGAAGCCGGCGGCCGATGCCACGAGTGAATTTCCCGCCGACGCGGAATGGCTCGTGCGTGCGCGATGCGATCGCGCGGAGATGCTGCTGCGACTCGGGAAATACAAAGAGGCGGCGGATCTTGCGTTTAGCGTTCTCGTGGACCCCGCGTGGACGAAGAGCCGCAGCCGTCCGCTAGCCGCGTATCACCTCGGCCATGCGAGCTTCATGCTGAAGGAATACGTGGAGGCTGGCCGCTCGCTGAGCGGGCTGTCGCCGTTCACGCAGGAATTCGGGGTTCATGCGCGTTACCTTCTCGGTCGCACGCATCACTTGAGCGGCGAACTCCCGGAAGCGGGCGCGCAGTACAAGGCGGTAATGAGCGGTTACGAGGATCGGAAAAAGGCTGTGCAGGAGACTTTGAAAAATCCGGCTGCGCTGAAGGTGGATCAAAAGGCCGCGCTCGAAGCGCTCGTGAACCAGCCGCCGCCGGAGCATGTCGTACGCGCCTCATTTTACAACGCGGTGCTTGCGTTCGACGAAGGACAGCAGGGTGAGGCGGCCACGCAGTTCGCGGCGTTCGTGCAGAAAAATCCGAAGTCATCGCTCGCCGCGGAAGCGCAGTTCCGCGTGGGCGCGTGCATGGTGCAGCTCAAGAAATATCCCGAGGCCATCGCGGCGCTCGATCCGCTGAAGGAGCATCCGCAGCTTGCGGATCAGGCGCTCACCTGGCTTGCACGCGCACGCGTCGCCGGGGCCGATCCGGCCAAGCCTGCGGAGTCCGAGCAGGCGCTGAGCGCGGCCCTCGATGCGCTGCGACGCGCGGCGCAGAAATCCGCGGAACTCGCGAAGACCGACGCCGACGCGAAGGCGCGGCGCGGGAGCATCCTGATGGATCTGGCCGATACGGCGGTGCTCGCGAAGCAGTTCAAGGAAGCGGTGACGAACTACGAATTGATCATCTCGGAAAAATCCGATCGTGCCGAGGAGGCCATGCAACGTGAGGTCACGGCACTGCATCTCGGCGGCCAGTACGCAGAGGCGGATGCGCTCGCTGCGAAATTTGAAGCGGCTTACCCGGCCAGCACGCTGCTGCCCGCGGTGCTTTTTCGCAGCGCGGAAGGCGCCTATCTCCGCGCGGTCAAGATGACGGGCAAGGATGAGCAGAACAAAACGCTGGTCGATGCGGTGAACCGCTACAAGCGCGTCGTTCGGAAGTATCCCGAGTTTGCGTACATCAACATGGCCCGGCAGGGACTCGCGACGGCGCATTACCGCCTCGGCAACTACACGGAAGCGGCGCTCACTTTCGCGACCATCGCGGATGCCGATCGCGTCGGCGATCTTGCGAGCGTGCCGTATCTCATGGCGGATTGCCTCATTCGCGGTTTGCCGCCGGAGACCGAGGACGCGCTCCAAGCCGCGCGGCTCATCCAGCAGGCGGAGCAGGCTGCGAAGTTGCTCGAACAATTCGCCGCGGCGCAGGAGAAGACATCGCAGGCTCCCGATGCCCTGCTCAAGCTCGGTCACTGCTATCAGCGCGTCGGCGCTCTCATGGCTGCGCCCGCGGAACGCACGAAGATGCTGACCGCCGCGGGCGACGCTTATGATCGGGCGATGAAACTTTCCGACAAGGAGCCGGTGAAGTCCGTCGCGCTGTTCGAGCGCGCGAAGTGCCTCGCGCTCCTCGGTGATCCGAATGGGGCGGCGGGCGTGCTCACGCAGTTTCAAAATGCACCGCTCAGCGAAACGAAAAACGCGCCGCTCGCTCTGCTCCGGCTGTCGGTCCTGTTGCGCGCGCAAGGCAAGGCCGCGGAGGCGGTGGCCGTGATCTCGAAGTGCCGCACGCAACACGAGGGCAAGCTGGCCGCGGACCCGGCGCGCGCGAATTGGGCGGCGATGCTCCATTACGAGCACGCGCTGGCGGTAAAGGAATCCGGCAAGGTGCCCGAGGCGCGCGCGATCTTCGATGCGGTCGCCCGGCAATTCGCTGGCAAGCCAGAGGGCATGAATGCCCAATGGCGTGCGAGCCAGTGCAAGTGCGAGGAAGCCGCCGCGCAACTGGCGGTCGCACGCACCGCCGCATCGAAGCAGGGGGCGAAGCCCGAGGAACTCGCAGCGGCAAATAAGATGGTCGAGACGCAAACGGATGCGATTCGCGACGCAGCGGAAAATTTCCAAGTGCAGGCCGAGCAGATCGCCACGACTGCGAGCGGTTCCGAGGCGCACTTGCGGATGCTCTACGAAGCCGCGTGGTGTTACCGACTGCTGGCGGATGCAGAGACCGGCGCGGCACGGCTGAAGGCGCAGCGCGATGCGCAGGAGAAAGCGAAATCCGGCACCGCAGCAAAGCAGTCGGCGGAACCCGCAGCGATTCCCTCCGCGCCTTCCGAGCAACGTACCATCGAGTGCTATCGGAAAATCATCGCCGCCGCGCCGGATTCCTCCGTCGCGATGCAGGCGCGGTGCGAACTCGCCGAGATGCACAGCGCCCGCGACGAAGCTGATCCGGCGATCGAACTTCTCACCGACGCGCTCGAAAAATCTCCCGCCGGGGAAGTCTCCAGTCGTGTCCGCCTCGGCCTGGCTGCGGCTCATCTCGCCCGGAAAAATCCCGTGCAGGCGCTCGCCTGCGTGCAGCCGATTCTTGCGCTTCCCCTTGGCCCGGACGCCGCCGAGGCGCGCGCCTTGGCTGGTGAGGCGCTCGTTCAGCAGCAGCTTTGGCCGAAGGCGCTCGAGCAACTTCTCCCATTCCGCGATGACGACAAACTCCGCAACGTGACGGGCGTGAGCGAACGCGCGCTGCTCCGCCTCGGTCACGCGTTCGCGCAGTCCAGCCAGTGGGACGCGAGCCGCCAGACGCTCGAGGCACTGGAGCAGCGGTATCCGCAGAGTTTGTGGATTGATGAGGCGCGCTACGCCATCGGCTGGGCATGGCAGAATCAGAAAAATTTCGACAACGCCGTGGCCGCGTTTACGGAAGTGACGAAGCGCACCGCGGCGGAAGTTGCGGCGAAGGCGCAATTCCAAATCGGCCTGTGTCGCATCGAGCAGAAGCGTTACGACGAAGCCGTGAATGCGCTGCTCGCCGTTGCATACACCTACGCATATCCCGAGTGGACCGCCGCCGCGCGCTGCGAAGCGGCCCGCGCACACATGGAAATGAACAAGCCCAAGGAAGCCGCGAGCCAGTGGCAGCAGGTGTTGAACGATCATCCAAAGAGCCCGTGGGCCGAGGTCGCCCGGAAAGGTTTGGGAGGAATCAAATAGCCATGCACATCGCAAAAATATTCCCCGGAGTTTTCAGCGCGCTCGTCGCGGTGCTGCTCGCATTCTGCCTCACGCTGCCCGCCGGCGCTTACATCGAGGTGCCATTGCCACTCGGAAAAGTGATCGCGGATTCGACGAACGTCGTCGTGCTGCGCGTGGAGAAAGTCGATCGTGAGAAGAACCTGATCGTTTACTCGAAGGTCGCGGACATCAAAGGCAAGCACAACGGTGACACCATCAAGCACAACATCGGTCGCGGTGGTTTTCATCCGCGCGAGTGGCAGAACATCATGGCATGGGCGGAGGTCGGCCAGACGGCGGTATTTTTTCACAACGGCGGCGCAGGCGAGGTCTGCATCAACGGCTACTGGTACCAATGCTACGCCGGCGACTGGTGGGCGATGAGCCACGGCGAGCCGTACTTGCTCCGCAGCTATTGCGGAAAGCCGGAGAAGCTCATCCCAGCCGTGACTGCGATCCTCGCCGGACAGGAAGTCATCGTCCCGTGCATGGTGGATGGCGACAAGATGACGATCCAGCTTCGCACTGCGCGGCTGCAGCGGATGAAGGCGAGCCTCAAGATTCAGGACTACAATCCGACGCGCGACTTTGCCGGCTGGGGCGTCGAGGAGTTTCGTCCGATCGGCGGGATGCCCATCTTCCAGCAATACTCGGCGCTCAGCAACACCGGCCCCGGCGCGGGCGGTGTCGCGCCGATTGATTTCGATGGTGATGGCAAGATGGACTTCTGTCTTTTCGGCGACGCGAAAGTCGCGCTGTTGCAAAACGCAGGCGGATCGTTGAACGAAATTCCACTCGGCGTGATCGGTGGCGCGCGCGCGGCGGTGTGGACGGATTACAATGGCGACGGCAAACCCGACCTTCTGCTCGCGACTCCGACCGGCGCGCGGCTATTCACGAATGCCGGCGGAACTTTCCGCGAGACCACCGTCGGTCTGCCGCGCACGAACTACACCAACCTCACGGCGGCGGCGTGGATTGATTACGACGGCGACGGCAAGCCCGACATCCTTCTCGCGGACGGATTCAACGGCCTGCGACTTTACCGGAATATCGGTGCAGCTGATGCCGGCCCGGCAAAGGTGGAGTTTGGAAAATGGAAAATCAGCGGGCCGTTTGAGAACGCGGGCGGACAGGGTTTCGCAGCGGTCTATCCGCCCGAGCAGAAGGTTGATTTTGCTGGCGAGTATCCTGGGAAAAATGGCGAGAAGGCTGTGTGGAAAGACATCGAATTGCCGGATGGACAGGCCACCAGCGTGAAGGTTTTCCGCGAGGAAAATCACACCTTCATGACGATCTATCTTTTCCGCGAAATCACGACGAACCGTGCCGTGGATCTTCCGGTCTCGATGGGCAGCGGGGGCCCGCTCACGGTCTGGGTGAACGGCGAGAAAGTGCTGGCGGAGAACGTCGCGCGGTCGCCGGCGCCCGATCAGACCAAGCCGACACTGAGGCTCAAGGCGGGCAAAAACACGCTGTTGATCAAGGCGTGCTACGTCGAGGCAGGCCGATCTTTTTTCTTCGCCGCGACTCCGCGGGAGAGCGCGACTCCGCCGATGTTCGAGGATGTTTCCGACAAGGTCGGGCTCGGGCGGAATGGCATCGCGGGGCAACTGAAGGGCGACCGTCTCATTCTCGCGGATGTGGATGGAGATGGACGCAACGATTTTCTTTTCTGCGCCGGAAACGGTGTGCTCGTGCTGAACAAGAAGGAGGGCTTCGTCGAAGCGAAGAATTCCGGGCTGGCGTTCCAGTCCGGTCGGATCACTCCGGCTTTCGGCGATTTCCTCAGGGACAAAACGCTCGGGATTTTTGTGCCGCAGGCCAGCGGGAACAAACTCTTCCGCAACGACGGCAAGGGGCACTTCACCGACGTGACCGCGAAGTCTGGCGCGCTTGCCGCCGCGACCGGACAGTCCACTTGCGCCGTGTGGGCAGATTTCAACAATCGCGGAAAACTCGATCTCATCGTCGGCTGCCTGCGCGGACCAAATCGCTACTTCCGCAACAACGGCGACGGCACCTTCACGGACGCGAGCGAGGAGATCGGATTCCTTCAGCGGATATTCAACACGCGCGGCCTCGCCGCGATTGATTTCAACAAGGACGGCGTGCTCGACATCGTCTTCAACAACGAGGGCCAGGAATCCTGCGTCCTCATCGGCGATCCCCTGCGAGTAGCCGCCCCTTCCGTCGCAAAGCAATGATGCCCAAAGACACTCTTGGACCGCTGCGGAGCACAGCCATCGCCCTGCTGTCCCTTTTCCTCTGTGCCTTCCCCCACCCCGCGTGCGCCGACTGGACCACCAGCCGCGGCAATCTCCAGCGCACCGGCAACCTCGACGCGCAGCCCGGCCCGAAGAAGCCGGGCGTCCTCTGGGCGTACAAGGCGGCGGAACATTTCGTCGCCTCGCCGGTGCCGGACGCGGGCACGCTGTATCTCGCGGGGCTCGGCGCGTTCGGCACGCCTTCGTTTCACGCATTCTCCGTCGATGGCGATGCCGCCGAGCGCGCGCTTTGGACGAAGGCCGCGCCGTATCTCAAATTGCCCACGGTCTCGCCGCCCGCAGTGACCGGCGGCTTCGTTGTGTTCGGAGACGGGATGCATCAAACCGATGGCGCGACGCTCTACTGCGTCCGCGCTGAAAACGGCCGGCCCGTGTGGCAGTATTCGGTCCCGGGCCACCTCGTCCACATGGAAGGCGCGCCGACCATCGAGAAGGATCGTGTCTTCATCGGCGCGGGCGAAGCGGGCGTGATCTGCGTGGAGTTGAAAAAGATCACGCTCGACGGACAGGATCAGGACCCGGCGGCGGTGCAGAAAATCATCGACCAGCGCTGGACCGAGATGACCGTGAAGTTTGCCGAGGCGAAAAAGAAGGACCCGGATTTTGCGATTCCGCCGGGCGAGGATGCGCTGCCAAAGCCTGCGCCAAAGCTCGTCTGGCAGCAGGGAAAGGGCGCGCTTCACGTGGATGCCTCGGTCGGCGTCGCCGGTGAGCGCGTGCTGGTCGCCTCGGCGTACATCGACGCCGACAAAGTCGGAAAGCGCGTGCTGGTCTGCCTCGGCGCCGCCGATGGCAAGGTGCTATGGGAAGCGCCGCTCACGCACAATCCGTGGGCCGGCCCGACCGTGGCGGGCAACACGGTGCTCATCGGTTGCAGCAGCATCCGCTTTGACAAAAAGCTGATCAAAGACGCGAAGGGCGAGGTGCTCGCGGTGAATCTCGAGAACGGCCAGATCAAATGGCGCAAGGAAGTGCCGGGCGGCGTGCTGTCGGCGGTCGCCGTCAGCAACGATCTCGCGGTCGCCACTTGCACCGACGGCACGGTGCGCGCGTGGGCCGTCGCCGACGGCGTGGAGAAGTGGACTTACAAGGCGGGCGAACCGTTTTTCGCCGGACCCGCGATCGCGGGCGGGAGCGTGTATGCCGCCGACCTCAAGGGAATCGTCCACGCGATCACGCTCGCCGACGGAAAAGCGGAATGGACGTTCAATGCCATCGCCGACCCCGCGGTGCAGGCGCCGGGAATGTTCTTCGGCTCACCGGTCGTCCATGGCGGCGACATCTTCCTCGCGACGTGCAATCTCGAGGGCGAGAACGCCGACAAGCCGTCCGTCGTCCTGTGCCTCTCCGACAAACTCGCCGGCGCCGCGGGAAGAGCGAGCGCGACGCTCATCATCGACAAGGCGAACCGGCGGATCACCGTACCCGCGAAGATCGCGCCGCGAAAACTGCCGAACCTGAAGGAGATCTACCCGTTGGAAGTCCTCGCGACATTCCCGACTCCGCGCGGCCAGAAGGCGCACGAAACGGTGGTGACCTTCGAAGCGAAACCGAGCGACATCCACAAGGCGCTCGAACAACTCGGCCTGAAACCGGGCAAGCCCGGCAAGGGCGAGGATGCCGTAGCCACGGGTCCCGAGGTGAGGATTTTCCTCGAACTGCCATCGGTCGCGGGAAAGTCGCGCATCGTTCCCATCGAGCCGACGATGATCGACATCCGCACCGGCAAGCGCATGCCTCCGCTCAAATGGCATTTCACCGGCTCGGCCATGCGCCAGCCCGATCCGAACAAGCCGGCCAAAGTTTACGGCGCGGATCTGAGTGGCACGCTCATCTCGATTTTTCCCGTGACGGATGAAACCGTCTTCCAGTCGGATTTGACGATGAAGGAGGAGTCGCTGCTGAAACTGGAGACGAATCAAAACATCCTGCCGCCAGAGGGCACCGCGATAAAACTGAGGATCGAAGTGAAATGAAGAACGTCACTCCACAACGCCGCGCGCTGCCGTGGATGAGACTCGTGCTTCTCGGTATCTGGACGACCGCCGTGATTGCATGCCGTCCTTCGCGCACCGTTGGCGGCAACACTCCCGAGGCGACGCCGCGCATTGCCGAAGAAAAATTGCGCGACCGATTGAATCCCGTCCACCAGCCGCCATCCCTGCGCGCAACGGCCTTCGTCGCACCGCCGCCGTGGAATCCGGCAACCATTTTTCCCGTGCCGGTCCGCACATGGCTCCCTCCTGCCGAGACTCCGGAAAAGCCGGCTATCCTGTTTGCCGAGCAACGCATCGCCGCTGCGCCGCCGAATTCGCTGCGTGAAAATCCGCTGCTCGCGCCGATTGCGTCGCCGCCCGCATCGCTTCTCCTTCCTTCCGTGCCGCTCGCACACGCCACCTCGCCAGATCCGGCGCGCGTCACGGTGTGGATCGCGACCGGTCCTGCGCCCGAAGCGAGGAGCCGTCCCCCGAATTGGGATCGCCCGCAACTCGCCAGCGATCCTACCGCCGGACTTTCGCGCGAGTTCGCGCCCTCCGCTCCATCCGGCCTGCGGGAGACTCCGCTCGCATTTCTTCGCCTGAACATTCCCGATCCCTTCGAGCAAATCGCCATCGCCGAACTTTGCAATCCGCCGCCGGAAAATGATCCGCCGGTGACGCCATTCACCCGCCCGGCGGTGACGTTGCCAGAGAGCCCCGTCGCTCCGGCCGGGAAGTAGATGCAGCGGGAGATGCACTTCGGATTTCTGAACGCGTGAACGCATTGCTTGACCCGAAATTTGCGGTCATCCCGATCCTCGTGGGACCGCTGCAGGTTCTGATGGCCATGCTGCCGGCGATCCTCCTCGGCATCGGGAGCGCGCTGCTTGCGCTGTTCAAGCCGGCGACATTCAAGCTCGCGATCAAGTTGCTGTGGCGCGTGAAGGTCTCGCTGCTGATCGGGATCGTCATCGTCAGCGGTTCGGTATTCGGCGCACGCGCGGTCTGGCGAAAGGCCACCAATGCGATCAGCACCGCCGAAGTGGCAGCGCACGACTGGCCGACATTTCGCGGCAACGCGCAGCGAACCGGCGCGCTCCCGTCGGGTGCATCACCGCTGGCCGGCGGCATCCAATGGGCCTTCGCCGGCGAGGCAAAGACATTCCATTCGTCTCCCACAATCATCGGCAACCGGCTCTACGCCACCTCGGCGGAAGTTGGGGTCTTTTCAAGTCGCGGCGCGATCTATTGCCTCGATGCGGACACGGGTGGGGTCGTTTGGAAAAGTGTCCCCGAAGGATATCGCGCGACGTTTTCATCGCCTTCCATCTCGGGAAAATATCTCGTCACCGGCGAAGGCCTGCACCAGACGCGCGACGGGCGGATCATCTGTCTCGACGTCACGCGTCGGGGCGCAGTGCTCTGGAGTTTTGCCACGCGCAGCCATGTCGAATCCTCGGCAGCCATCGCGAATGGTCGCGCGTACATCGGCGCTGGGGACGACGGCTACTATTGCTTCCAACTCGAACCCGACGGGCAGGGAAAGCCGGTGATGGTGTGGCATCTCGCGGGCGAAAAATATCCCGATGCAGAAACCGCTCCCGTGGTGCAAGACGGGCGCGTGTACTTCGGCCTGGGTGTGGACGGCCAAGCCGTCGTGTGCGTGGATGCAGACACCGGCAAAGAGCTGTGGCGTGTCGCCACACCATCGCCGGTATTCACGCCGCCCACGATTGCGCACGGCAAACTTTTCATCGGGATGGGCCACGGGAATTTTGTCGAGAGCGAGGAGGAAGTCATCGCCGCGGCGCCGGATCGGCTGCGCAAGGCAGGAAAGACCGCGGAGCAGATCGCCGCGGCGTCGAGTGCGATGCAGGTCGGCGGCGAGGTCTGGTGCATTGATCTCGCGACTCAAAAAGTGGACTGGCGTTTCAAGACCGATCGAACGGTGTTCTCCGCAGTCGTCGCAGGCGCGGATCGCGTTTTCTTCTCCTCGCGCGACGGCACCGTTCACAGCGTCGGACTCGATGGCAAACCGCTCGCGACGTGGAACGCCCACACCCGCATCCTCGCGTCGCTCGCGCTCACCGGGTCGCACGTTTACGCCGTCACGGAAAATGGGCGGCTCTTCGCGCTGGAGCGGTCGGGCTTGCAACCGGCTTGTGAAACGAGCCTCGGATCAGCGGGAAGTTTTCTGAGTTCTCCGAGCGTTGCGCGCGGTCATGTGTATGTCGGCTCGCCCGAGGATGGGCTGCTCTGCATCGGTCATCCCGGCGGTCAGACTGCCGCGCCGATCTGGGCCGGGCATCTCGGCGGAGCGGGTGTCGGCGGCAACCTCGATGGGTCGAAACTCCCCGACCACGGCGATGCGATTTGGAAGCGAACAGAAGTCGTCACCGCTCCGGCGGCGGCGTTCAACAATCGGCTCTACATCCCGGTTGCTGGAACCACGCAAAACGGATTGCTCTGCCTGCCAATTAAGGGGCGTGATCACAAATCACCTGTTAAAGATTGGTTTTACAAAACCGCGAATGGCGTGACTTCCTCGCCTGCGGCGTCGGACAAGGGTGTTGCATTCTGCGATGGTTCAAAGGGCGCGACGGGCCGGAGGCTGCATTTCGTGAACGCATCGTCCGGCGCGATGTTGTGGTCATCCGAAGTGATGCCGGATTCGTTGGGCCTCGCGTGTCTCACGCACGACGCAGTAATCGCCGAAGATCGGCCCGGCCGGCTCACGGCGTTTGATTTGATTGGAAATGTGCGCTGGCGCAATGTCTCGGCCTTCCCCGCACTCGCGGGGCCGGTCGCCGTCAGCGATTCGATCATCGTCGCCACCACCACCGATGCGCTGCTCGTGATGGACGAACTCGACGGCACAACGCTGTGGCGCGTCGTGCCCAAGGCAGCGCCGACGACAGGCCCGATAATTTTTCGCAATGCGATCCTCTTTGGAACAGCGACCGGAATTTCCGCGTGCAGCATCCTGCACGGAAAGCCGCTGTGGCACGCTTCCGTTGGACCGATCAAATCTTCGCTCGCTCTCGGCGCAGATTTTGTGTCCGCGATTACCTCCGCGGGAGAACTCGTCATCCTCGACGCGCAGACCGGCGAGGTGCGCGCAAGACAGACGGGCGCGAATGCGGACATCCCGCCACTGCTCGCGGGCGACGCACTGCTCTACGTCGCAGCCGACGGACTGATGCGCTACGATGTGGTGAACAAGACGAGCACGCGCTGGATCGGAAACGCCAATCTCGGTTCGCTGACGTCCCCGATGATCCTGTCCGGTTCGTCCGTCTATTTCGCGACCGACAAGCCCGCCTTTATCCGCGCGGGCCAACCCACGCCATGAGCACGCACCGCTGGGTCTATTCGTTCGACGAGACGATCGACGGCGACTCGCACGTCGCGCAATCCTTGCTCGGCGGCAAGGGCGCGAGCCTCGCTGCGATGAGTCGGGCCGGGCTGCGTGTTCCTCCGGGCTTCACGATCACGACCGATGCCTGCCGTTATTTCTACGAGCATGGGGAGCAGTGGCCCGCTGATCTCGAAGAACAAGTCCACGCGCACCTGGCATCGCTGGAAAACAAAACCGGCAGACGGTTCGGCTGCGGCAGCGATCCGCTTTTTGTGTCGGTGCGTTCAGGCGCGGCCTCCTCGATGCCGGGGATGATGGATACCGTTTTGAATTGCGGAATCCATCCGGGACTCGCAGCGGAGGTCGGCGACACTCCGCGCTTCTGGCACGTCTGCGTGCAGTTCATCGAAGCGTTTGCGAAGACGACCGTCGGAAGTCCTCTCACCACGGCGGAGTTGTGCGAACCCTCCGCGACGCGTGCACGGCAGTTGATGGACGAATTCGCGACGCGCACGGGGCGTCCATTCCCGGCCACTCCGCGCGAGACTCTCAAGGAATGTATCAACGCCGTTTTCCGTTCATGGAATAGCGAGCGCGCGATTGCGTATCGCAAGCGCAACGACATCCGCGGACTCGCCGGCACTGCGGTAAATATCCAGGCGATGTTCCCGTCGCGAGTGTCGGGCATCGCGTTCACGCAGGATCCGAACGATCTCGCCGCGCAGGAGATCGTCATCGAAAGCTCGTATGGCCTCGGCGAAGCGGTGGTCTCCGGCGATGTCACGCCGGATCGTTTCCTTGTGAAGCGAGGCGATTTCACTGCGATCCAAACATTTTGCGGGAGCAAGGCCGGCGCTGTCTCCGCGCTCGGCGACACGACCCTGCACGACGCTGGTGCGCTCACACTCTCGCCCGCGCAGATTGGCGAACTTTGCGCGCTGTGTCTGGCCGTTGAGACACACTTCGGCCAGCCGATGGATATCGAGTGGGGCTGGGCCGACGGGAAGTTTGCGCTGCTGCAATCGCGCGCAATCCGCGGGCTGGATATCGCGCAGGATGCCGAGGTCGCGCGCGAGGAGACCGTCCTGCACCTGCGCCGGCTTGCTGGAAAAAAACAGCGCTTGTGGGTGACACACAATCTCCGCGAGACGCTGCGTGCGCCGACGCCGCTGACGTGGGACATCGTCCGCAATTTCATGAGCGGCTCCGGCGGCTTCGGGATGATGTATCAGGACTTCGGCTACCGTCCTTCCGCAGAGGTCTGCGAGCACGGATTTCTCGAACTGATTTGCGGACGCATTTACGCGGACCCGGAGCGGCTGTCTCAGCTTTTTTGGGACGGTCTGCCGATGAGCTACGATTTGGCCGCCGTGCTGCGAAACAAGAACGCACTCGACCGCGCACCCACAAAATTCGACGCGGCGAAAGCCGACGAGCGACTGCTGTTCAAGTTGCCCGGTGCGATCCGATCGGTGCTCCGATCGTCGCGGAATCTGCAACGCTTGAGGAAGACTGCGAAGGACGTATTCGACCAGGAAGTCCTGCCGCCGTACCTCGAATACGTGCGTGAGCAGCGTGCAGAAAATCTGATGCGCCGCACGACGCCGGAAGTCGTGAACGAGGTACGCAACCGCTGCGAGCGGGTGCTGAATGCGTTTGGCAAGGAGTCGCTCAAGCCCGCGTTCTTCGGAGGCATCGCGCTGAATGCACTCGAAGCGCTGCTCGTGCAACTCATGGGCGAAGCAGAGGGCGCGCGTCTTGCAAGCACTCT
>Ga0315902_10004727_pt1 | contig 19518 bp, 15 predicted proteins | sample LakEriMetagenome_9_FD_203523 | JGI IMG/M metagenome (GOLD analysis project Ga0315902, IMG submission 203523) | Freshwater fungal communities from buoy surface, Lake Erie, Ohio, United States - Buoy 12 MA117 | ecosystem: Environmental > Aquatic > Freshwater > Lake > Lake biofilm | place: USA... | reverse complement strand
AGCATGATTCTTTTCTCAATGTTCGAGGTGTCTCAAATGTATTGAAAGCAGTTCAACGCTGTTACGCTTCTCTGTACAATGCCCGTGCGATCAAATACCGCATTGATAATGGCTTTCAGCACGAAAAAGTAGCGCTTTCGGCAGGGATACAGCTGATGGTGCGCTCCGACATTTCAAGCTCCGGGGTCATTTTTACTATCGAGCCGGATTCGGGTTTTTCGAATGCTATTGTCATCACCGGATGCTGGGGCTTGGGCGAGAACATCGTTCAGGGAACAATAACACCTGACGAATTCCATCTGTTCAAACCGGCAATAGGAGTGCATCAAAGATCGATCATTTCCAAGAAACTTGGAGCAAAAGCAAAAACCCTTGTTTATGCGGAGGATGGTGGAACAGTAAATACAGAAACGCCAACTGAAAAACAGCACGCATGGACCTTGAGCGATCCGGAGATCATGAAGCTGGGCGGATGGGCCCTGAAGATCGAAGAGCACTACGGAATGCCTATGGACATCGAATGGGCAAAGGATGGCAACAGCAACGAGCTGTTCATCGTCCAGGCCCGACCGGAAACCGTACATTCCAGTAAAGATCCATACATCCGTAAGGAATACACACTGGGGTCAAAAGGTGAAACACTGGTAACCGGAAATGCTGTCGGTACCGGAATTACAGCGGGTGTTGCACGTGTCCTCTCCTCGCCTGCCGAAGCACATAAATTGCAGGAGGGTGAAGTTCTGATCACGGATATCACCAACCCTGACTGGGATCCGATCATGAAAAAAGCCGCGGCCATCATTACAAACAAAGGCGGCCGGACAAGTCACGCGGCAATTGTTGCAAGAGAGCTAGGTGCCCTTGCCATAGTTGGCGCTGCGGGAGCTACTGACCGGATCAAAGACGGTGACCTGATCACGGTTGACAATTCCCAGGGTAAGGTCGGACATGTTTACACCGGCAAAAGCGACTGGACGGAAAAAGATATTGACTTCAGGAACATATCGTTACCGAAGACCTTGCCGATGCTTATCCTGGCAGATCCGGACAAAGCGTATAAATTCTCCATTTATCCGAGTCAGGGAGTCGGGCTCATGCGACTCGAATTCGTGATCAACAATGCGATCCGGATCCATCCCATGGCTCTGGTGAACTTTAATGAACTTAAGGATACGCATGCTAAGAACCAGATCGCTGATCTTACCGATCAGTATCCTGACAAGAAAGAGTACTTTATTGATAAGCTGTCGCAAGCAGTCGGAACGATCGCAGCGGCGTTTTATCCCCGTCAGGTTATCGTAAGGATGAGTGATTTTAAATCCAATGAATATGCTGATCTGATCGGTGGACATGAGCTTGAGCCGATTGAAGAAAACCCGATGATCGGTTTCCGGGGTGCTTCGCGTTATTACAACGAGCGTTACCGGGAAGGCTTCCGTCTGGAATGTGAAGCCATGAAGCGGGTGCGCAACGAAATGGGACTAACGAATGTGAAGCTCATGATCCCTTTCTGCCGAACTGTTGAAGAAGGAAAGAAAGTAGCTGCACTGATAGAGGAATACGGATTGAAACGTGGAGACAAAGGTCTTGAGCTCTATGTGATGGCGGAAATCCCAAGCAACGTGATCCTGGCAGAGGAATTCTCAAAGGTCTTTGACGGTTTCTCCATTGGATCGAACGATCTTACCCAGCTTACCCTTGGCATCGACAGGGATTCGAGCATCATCAGTGACCTCTTCGATGAAAACAATGCCGCCGTTAAATGGATGATCGAAAAAGTGGTGCTTGCTGCGCATCTGAACGGAACCAGGATCGGACTTTGCGGGCAAGCACCGAGTGACTACCCTGAATTCGCTGAATTCCTGATCAGGCTGGGTATTGACAGCATCTCGTTCAACCCGGATGCGCTGATCAGGGGAATCGAAAATATGTACAACGCAGAAAATAAATAGAACGAATGAGAAAACTAGAGAACAAAACAGCCATTGTAACCGGGGCAGCTTCCGGAATGGGTGAAGCTATTGCACAGCTTTTTGCTAAAGAAGGTGCAAATGTCATTGTTTCGGACGTGAAAGCTGAAGGTGTTGAGCGCGTAACGCGAGCAATCAATGACGCTGGAGGAAAAGCAACAGGCGAAACGGCTGATGTCTCCAAAGAAGAAGATGTTAAAAGAATGATCGATGCGGCGTTAACCACATATGGTGCTCTGGACATCCTGGTGAATAACGCAGGTATACTGGATGATTTTGTTCCTGCAGCGGAGCTAACCAATGAGCTGTGGGACCGAGTGCTGGCTGTTAATTTGAACGGTCCATTCTATGCGTGTAGGCTGGCGATCTCGGAAATGCTCAAGAAAGGTTCAGGTGTGATCATTAATATCGCCTCGATCGGAGGATTCTGCGGAAACCGTGCCGGAGCGGCTTATACCACCTCGAAGCATGCATTGATCGGACTCACCAAGAATATTGGATTTACCTACGCACAAAAAGGCATCCGATGCAACGCTATTGCCCCCGGAGGAGTCAACACGAATATCGGTGCGAACATGCATCCGAACCAGTTTGGCTATGAACGTGCTGTAGCCGGTGCAGCTTCTATGCCACGCATGGGTGAATCGATCGAGATCGCCAAGACGGCTCTGTTCCTGGCCTGCGATGACTCCAGCTTTGTCAACGGATCGGTAGTGACCGCTGACGGTGGTTGGACCGCCTATTAATTTGATTTTGAAATATATTAATAATCCTATTTAATTTTTTTTATTTAATTTATTCTTACACTAGGAACCGAGTTTAGTCTACCATACCATTTCGTGTCATAGCCGCTTGAATGATTCTAATCAGACTTGTTTCATGAGTTAGTCAATGTGCGATTCATGAAGATACAAAGAGCATCGAAATAAACCCTTAGCGGAGGTAGTTCCATTGTGTTTAGTTATAGAACGAGCAATTACAGTATGAATTCTTTGATCCATAGGCCAAGACGGATCAAGTCGTGTTTCACCATTTCCCGATTTAAAATGAGAAAGGAAATCAAAAACAAAAAAAGCACAACACTCAGCCAGTCAAACTCATTATTGTTGGTTTGATGAACTTTAGCTCTTAATTCTTCATAATGAGTGAAATCGGTGAATTGATAAATGGCATGCACTTTTGTATCAGCGGATATGATCCCTTCATAATCTACCCATACACCATCACATAGTACAGAAACATGATCGTAAGAGTCCACCAGAAAAATACCATGAGGATACCTTTTCTGGATGGCAATTATGGTATCTCCCCTCAATCGTCTGGCAGCTTTTAAGTTTCCGTAAAACCTAACAGTAGGATGACGCATCATAGACTGAATGCCTCGGTTAAATCCATATGTTCCTGTCCGTTCACCTCGACTGAAAAATCCACGTGTAAAACCATGTGCCTCATCGTATGAGACACCAAATAAAACTGCAAAAGCCTTAACTACACAGTCATTGTATTCATAATCTCTGTAACGGGAGGATTCATAGCCCTTGATGAATGATTCCGGATTAACAAACTTTAAAGCCATACCATCAATTTTTCACTTCTTTAGATACTCACATAATCGATCAAAATAATCATGATACAACCAATTACCATCAGATCTGCACAAACCGTCCACCACTCATCTTGAATCGCAATCCACTCAATTTAAAAGTCTTGCCCTCTCCTATTTTAGCTATTTCGGTTAGATCATCCTCCATAGTATGAATGGAGCCTCCTGTGGCATAGGCCAGGTCTAGATAAGCCGTGTTCAATCGGTCAGTAACTCCACAAATTACAATTCGCACCGGTATCTTCTGCTGTTTGAGAAATTCAACCAAACGCATGTCGCAAGGTGTCTCCCAGTTGTCAGCGATCAACACTACATTTTTCTTGTTTTCAGGGTATTTTTTTATTGCATAACAGATCGCTTCAAGATCATTCTCAAAATGCCCTCCCTTTTGCATGGCTTCAAAAGCAGTCTTGATGACTTTTTCAGAGCTTCCCGTTTCGATCGTCCAGATCCCCATAAGATCTTCACGACCAGTCTGATCTGTACTTTTATCATCGTCATCGTTGAAGAATACAATCTGTTTGAATGTGTTCAGGCGCTGATTGCTCTTGATCCAAAATAACAATTGAGCGGTGTAAGGTGACATACTGCCTGTAACATCACATACCACGAGCATATCTTTCCAATTGGCGTTTCTGTTGAATACTTTAAGCAAAGTCGAATCACTTGGAGCAGACTTACCTTCAATGACATTGGTAATGGTGATCTGCTCGTCTGCAAACGAGGGCATTGGTCGGTAATAAACAGTGAAACCGTGAAAATAATTCTGAATTCCTCCTGTTTGGGTCACGCCTGTCTGTTTTACGATCCGCCATTCAATGATCGGACTATTGAATGCCTGTGGGAGTAACATGTAAAGCTCCAGAATTCGCAATCGATTGAGTTCCGTGAAATCTTCTCCCTCCGGATAATCAGAATAAACAAGATCCACACCAGTTATCGTCTGACCACTCAAGACCGACAGATCTTTTGCATTCTGGATATGATGTTCACCAGGTTGCATTTTAAGTTTCAAGGTTGAGAATCCCCTGTCCTCTGGTAGATATTTCGGAACTTCCACTGTATCCTTGAAACGAATCGTTTCCCTCACTGAAACCTGCGCTGCGGCATACCCTCTTACCAAGAGAATGATCGCCATGATGTGTAAAAGCCTTCTCATGACCATAGAACTTGACAGTTGATAAAAAGTAACAAGTTGGAGTCTGGAAGATGGAGTCTGGAAGCTGGAAGCTGGAGTCTGGAGTCTAGATTCTGGATTCCAGACTCTACAATACTACATCCTCAGGATCAGCTTCAGATTGAAACGACGCTGGGTCAGGTAATTGGGAATGGAATAGAATTTACCGGAAACATCCTGTATCCATTGCTTCGACAATACATTATTGACTCCCAGCAAATTAAATACTTCAAATGAAAGTATTGCATCATCAAAATTCTTTCCGAAGAAACCACTTTTCGAAGCCTTGTCATGAAGGAAATCGTAGGACATTCCAATATCCACTCTGAAGTAAGATTTTATTCTCAGCGTATCCTTGTAACGTGCAAAATCAGGCGGACCATACGGTAATCTGGATCCGAACTGAAGTCCCATTTGTACACTCAGTCTTTCGAATCCCGGCATTTGGTCCTGAATAAGCGCACCGACAGTTAACCACTGATCGGTCGGGCGTGGAATGAAACCTGGCTTGACGATAACACTGTCTGCGATCTCATCGTCTTCCGTAAATCCGAAAATGATCCGCTCCCCCGCTGCATTGTAATAAACAGTGTACTTATCCCCAGCGACATCTTCCCTCGTAGACATCAATCCAACCTTAAAGAAGGACTCAATTCCTTCAACAAACTGACCATGTACATTCATGTCTAAACCATAGGCATATGCCACAGCATTATTCTCTGCGTAATACCGTGTGCGTACATTATCGATCTCATAGGGATTTACATCCCAGAGGTATTTATAATAGGCCTCAGCTGTGAACTTGAATGGTACCTCGCGCTGCCACATATTGAAATACACATCAGTTCCGGCTACGAAATGGAAAGATTTCTGAGAAACAACACCTAATCTAAGCTGTCCGTCGAAAGTTCGAAATTCACGATAGAATGGCGGTTGATAATACAATCCTGAAGACAAACGGTAATTGAGATCCCTTCTAACCACTCGTCTGTTCTGCACCATGTAAGCTCTTGGATAGTAGGTCAGTGTGGCCCTTGGTGTAAAGAAAAACTCATTGTTGATCGTTGTATATCCTGCACGCGCACCAAAGCTGAAGGCCAACCTGGACACAGACTCGCGGATCGTGTCGGTGTAGCTTACTCGCTGACCATCTCGCTTTTCACGGCTTTTAACCGTAACCACATTATCCCTCTTGTTTCGGGACCAAACCCCATTCCATTGTGCAAAAGAGGTAAGTCTTTCAGCTGTTAGTGACAGCTCCCCTTTGATCGTTTCAAACAAGGTAATCTGATCATCATTGGATTGTGGTAAGCTGTAACCAGCGGAATCGATCATTTTCCACTCCGAGAGTATATCATAGAAGTCATCATGTTGATAATTCACACCCCAACGGATCACATGGCGTCGGTGATGCAAGCGTTCGTCATCAGTGAAGCCGTTCTTTAACTCAAAAGATCCATTGTGGTATACATTCATGATAGTAGCATTCAAACGATTTCTTGCGTGATTCAAGAAGGTACCAACTCCCAGCACAGCAATAGAATCGCCAAATTCTTCCTTGGAAGGATCTGTCTCAAGCTCATTTATAAAATACTGACCTTGAATATCATAATACTCTCGTTCTACAGTATTAAATAAAGTCGCGTAGAAATCCAAATCTGTACGCTTGTTCGGTTTCCATTTGAGCGAGGTCCCTCCCATCATGGTCTGAAAACGCGTCTGTTCCTGCCCGTCAAAATAGATCCTGAAGGAATAGGCTTCATTTGCCGTGCCGAAATCAGTCTCTTGTGTTTCAGGGGCAAAGCGGAAATCATTTGAAGAAAAATGTCCAAGTACAGACCAAATGAGATTGTCCCGAACATAATAGTTCGTCAGGAACTGAGCATCCCAGAACACGGGATTGTAGGCCCCCTTTGCTGGCAATGAATTCAATAAGTATCCATTAGATCTGTATCGAGCACCAACGAGATAATTGAAGCGTGCCGTTGGGGCGTGCTCCAAATGTGCCTCCACCCCAAGCAACGACATCATCGCAGAAGCATGAAAGGCAGTTGGCGTTTTGTATTCTATGTCCAGTACAGAACTGAGCTTATCCCCGTAAGCGGCCTCAAAGCCTCCTGCAGAGAACTTTATCGACTGAACAAGGGCAGAGTTGATGAAGCTCATTCCTTCCTGTTGTCCGCTCCTTGTCAGGAAAGGACGGTAAACATTGAAACCGTTCACATAGACAAGATTCTCGTCATAATTCCCTCCACGCACATTGTAGTTTGTCGTCAGTTCATTGTTTGATGTTGCTGCGGTTGTGAGTGTTAAAAAGCGTTCCGGACTATTCATCGGAAGCTTCTGAAGGTCAATCATTGGCATTTTAGGAATCTCAAACGGATCTTCCTTATCAAACTGAACAATAACCCCGGTTTGCTGAGCGATATCCAGAACGATATCAGGAGCAGTCTGAAGATTCATAGAAGTCACGATCAGCGTGCTTCGCTGTTGCACCTCTTCAGAAAGGTAGTAACGAAGTTTCAGGGTGTCCCCAAACGATGCGAAGAGCTCATATCTTCCGTTTTCAGTTGTGAAGACCGTCCTGGGATTGCCTTTGTCTGAAGAAACCTGAACATCTTCAACCGGTCTACCTTTCTTATCCGAGCATTTGCCCACGATCCGCACCTGCTGGCCAAATGCTGCAGTACTGAATACAAGGAACAACAAAATAAGAATTCGTGCCATCTGAATAATCCGACAAAAGAACGCTAAAGTACCACAATTATTTTCGGGATCATTCTCTGATCACAATGAGATCCGACTCGAATGGATCGATGAAATCATGAAGCTGAGCGATACGCTCATCGATCTTACCTCCGGCGCACATCGAGAAAAGACTAACACTTCTTTCCTGCAAACCGTTGGCAGGGAAAAGTCTGCTCTTGAGCTGATCGATCGCTGTCAGAGCTTGTTCGTGACGCACTTTCAAGGATTTAAACAACTTCTCCTCAACAGACTGCAGCTGTTTCTCGATGCGGGCAATCTCTGCAAGGGCCATGCGTTCAAGCCCCGGATCGGTGTTCATCACTTTACTAAGTAGTTTTTCCCGGAGTAAATTAAAAGCCGCTTCAACGTCATTTAGATCGAGCTCCTGATCCGCATGTTTTTTAACGTGTTCACGCTTCAAGACATCTGTATCATGAAAGATCTCCTCAAGGTGAATCCCTGATTTTTCTATTCGCTTTGAATTCACCGGATCGATCCACAGCAGAGAGTTTCGCACACCAACCAATGGGTACGGCACTTCCGCGCCTTCAAAAACACCCTTTAACTGCATCCAGTAGGCAAGCTCTCCAACTCCTCCGATGTAACAAAGGTTCGGAAGGATCCACTCTTGGTAGACCGGCCTCATGATCACGTTTGGCGAAAAACACTCGGGAGATGATTCGATGAGATTCAATAACGCGTCTCTCGAAAGCTTACCCTTCTCTTCGATGAAGAATCCATCGTCCAGGTGAACGATTCGCTCTCTCATACCGTTTTCCATGTAAAACAGATTGATCTCACGCGCATGAACCTGCACCTTCATTCCCTCCTTCTCCAGCAGGGCATTCATTTTTTGCACTGCATGATAAGAGAACTCGGTTTCAATCTCTTTTTTCATCACTGGAACAAAGGATCTCTTTAGCTCGTGTGTATCGGCATTGATGATCAAAAGGCCATATCGACTAAACAGTCGATTGACCAATTTTAATGTTGCCTCGGTTAAGTCTTTACCTTCGTAATTCGCAAGGATTTCCTTCACTTCCTCCAGGGCTTCACCACTAAAATAAGCACTGAATTCCGCGCGAATAACGTCCAAACCTACAGTAGAGTACCTTCCAACCGGCCCCTTTTGTTCACTTTCCCAACTCAATGTCTTGCCAAACAATTCAACAGACCGTATTTCTTCGAAATCATGATCTTCTGAAGCCATCCAGTAAACCGGAACAAAATTGTACTCCCCGTACTTCTCCTTCAAAGTTTCTGCCAGTCGGATCACATGAAGGATCTTGTAGATAAAGAAAAGAGGACCAGTAAAAATAGAAAGCTGATGCCCTGTCGTTACCGTGAATGTTGCACCATCTAGGAGGGACTGAATGTTCGCACTTACCTTAGGTTCTAGATCTATTCCGCTATATTGTTTGTTCAGCTGATCAACAAGATCCTTTCGCTTGTCACGTGTAAACTGTTGCTCCCTGATCTTTATTTGTGTACCGAAACTATCAGAATTATAGGGCAAATGGATGAAATCCATGAGCTCATCCTGTCGGTAAACCAATCGATTCTGCTGCTCTGTGAACAGTCCGGTCAATTCCCTGTGAAAGGTAAATCGTTGCATGATGTAAAATTAAGCATTTGAAAAGTACACTTGCTGTTTAGATCGATTCTAGTTGATTATACTTTTCTAAGCATGGAAACTCGAGCAGGTTAAAAAGTTCCTTTAAATCATTCCGTGTGAATTGTGCAATCTGCTTATCAATCAAGTATCTTTGCGTAACAAATAAATCATAATGGAAGCAATCATTAAAACAAACAAAGGAGACATGAAGGTGACCTTCTTCACTGAAGACGCACCAAAAACAGTCGCTAATTTCGTGAAGTTGGCAAAAGAAGGTTATTACAATGGTTTGAAGTGGCACAGAGTAATTCCTGATTTTGTGATCCAAGGCGGGTGTCCAAATTCACGTGATGGAGCGAATGGAATGCCGGGAACAGGCGGACCGGGTTATCAGATCGACTGTGAATTGAACGGTGAAAATCAACACCACGACAGAGGGGTACTTTCAATGGCTCATGCCGGACGAAATACGGGTGGATCACAATTCTTTGTTTGTCATTCAAGAAGAAATACCGCACATCTAGATCGCAATCACACTTGTTTTGGCAAAGTGATCGAAGGCTTGGATGTGATCGATGACATTCGCCAAGGCGACTCCATCGATTCGATCGAGGTCATTGACTGATCAGTCAATTCATGCCATGCAAGGCAAACGCTTTGCTATTTGCACAAGTGGCACTTCATTTTTTACGTTTCCTTCATTTCAAAGTATGTTCCGACTCCTTGTTCTTTTTAACATAATGTTGTGCGCACAGGAGGGCTTATCTGCCATTCGCTTTGTACGCAGCGTATTCAACAGCACTGCATCCTCAGCAGTAACTGTTATCTGGGACCAGGTTTCCGGAGATGCGCCACAATTCCTTTACGACACCGTTCATCCCGCTGACTTCAATTTCCGATTTTCCGCATCGATTTCTTCGACAAACACGGGTAAAGGCATGCAAAACACTATCGTTCGATTGAACGGCCTGAAGGCCAACACGCGTTATTATTTCTGCATCAAAGACAGTGAGGGATACTCGCGTGTTTATCACGTTTCTACAGTTCCCGGAACTGCAGATTCTCCACTCTCATTTCTAGCAGGTGGTGACTCGCGCGACCGCAGGAACATTCGAGTGATGGCCAATAAAATGGTCTCAAAACTTAAACCGCACGCCGTTTTATTCAATGGAGACATGATAGGAATTGACATTGAGAAACAATGGATAGAATGGTTCGAAGATTGGGAGCATACGATCGACCGAACAGGGCGCTTAACACCAATGGTCGTGACACGCGGCAATCACGAGCTTTCGAATAAGGTTTTTGTTGATCTGTTCGATGTTCCGAATCGCAATGTGTACTATTCTACTGAATTCGGTGGTGATCTGCTGCATATTGTCTCTCTCAATTCTGAGATCCTGAAGTTCGGGAAGCAACGACTTTTCCTCCGAAGTTCGCTTAAAAATCATGAGGATTACGTTTGGCAGATCGCGCAATACCACCGCCCTATCCGTCCGCATGTCGGACACAAAAAAGAGATGAATACTCAGTACAGGAATTTCGTTCCACTTTTCGAGCGTTTCCCGAATCTGAAACTATGCCTGGAAAATGATTCCCATACTTGTAAAACAACTTGGCCGATCGTGAGAGACAATGGTCCTGGTTCCGAGGAGGGATTCATCCGCAATGATTCGATCGGGATCACATACGTGGGTGAAGGCTGCTGGGGCGCCCCACTCCGACAAGCTGACGACCGTAAATGCTGGACCAGGGACGCTGAAGCGATCAACCAGATCAACTGGATCTTTGTATTCAGGGAAAAGATCGAAGTTCGCACCGTGAAATATGAAAACGTCGACCAAGTGGCAGAGCTCACCGAGGAAACGCGTTTTACCCTTCCGGAAAACATCAACCTCTGGGACCCGAGCAATGGCGCTGTTGTTGAGATTAAAAAATAACTGAGGGAGGGCAATGCATTTCCTGTTTCGTTCAATCAACTGATTAAGTTTTTAACAATTGCTATTTTCCGCTTTCAAATAGAACGGTAAAGGTTAAATTTGTTTACATGAGTGAATTCGTTGTCTCAGCCCGTAAATATCGACCGCAAACTTTCGACACTGTCGTTGGTCAGCGTTCCATCACGGCCACACTGAAGAACGCGATCAAGAACGATCATCTCGCTCAGGCTTTTCTTTTCTGTGGTTCAAGAGGTGTTGGAAAAACGACTACAGCAAGGATCCTCGCAAAAACTATAAACTGTTTTGATCGAACGGAAAACGTTGAAGCTTGCGATAAGTGTGATTCTTGTCAGTCATTCAATACCGGGAACTCGTTGAACGTTTATGAGCTCGATGCCGCCTCAAACAACTCAGTAGATGATATCCGCAGTCTGATCGATCAGGTTCGCATCCCACCACAGCTCGGAAATTACAAAGTGTATATCATCGACGAGGTTCATATGTTGTCCACCCAAGCCTTCAATGCTTTTCTGAAGACGCTGGAAGAACCTCCGAAGCACGCCATATTCATTCTAGCAACAACGGAAAAGCACAAGATCATCCCAACAATTCTTTCGCGGTGTCAGATCTTTGACTTTAGCAGGATCAAAGTACGAGATATCGCGGACCACTTGGCAACAATTGCCACTAAAGAAGAAATTACTGCTGATCCTGAGGCTTTACATACGATCGCTCAGAAAGCTGACGGAGCACTGCGTGATGCCCTTTCGATCTTCGATCAGATCGTAACTTTCACAGGAAACAACCTTACTTATAAGTCTGTAATTGAGAATCTTAACGTTCTTGATTACGATTATTACTTTAGGATAGTTGATAGCGCTCAAAAAGAGGATATCCCCTCTTCACTGCTGCTCTTGAACGATATCGTTGAGAAAGGCTTTGACCTTCATCATTTCCTTGTAGGCCTGTCTGAACACTACCGAAACCTACTTGTATGCAAAGACATGCGCACAGCTTCCCTACTTGAAGTTGGAGAATCTGTGGAGCAACGGTTCATCGAGCAGGCAAAACAAGTTGACCAGCGCATCGCATTGCGTGCGTTGTCAGTACTCAGCAAAGCAGACGTCGAATTCAAATCATCAAAAAATCAACGATTGCTTGTTGAGCTGGCGCTCATGCAACTATGTTCCCTCAAGCAGGAGCAGGAAAAAAAAAATCCCTGACGGAGCCGGTTGACATCATTCCTTTCCCGAAACAAAGTTTGCGGGAGAAAGCAGCCCCCCCACAGCGCTCAAAGGCCCCTGAGGCAAAACCGATCCCCCTAAAGGAAAAGCCGGAACCCAGGATACTTTCAACACCAACAGGTCAGTTGAGTGCTGCAACGATTTCCATCAAAAAACACCTGGAGCCGACGAAGGAGGAAGAGGCAGACCATCGCCCAGAGAATCTTCCCTATGAAACGTATTCTTACGACCAGGTAAAACGACTTTGGAGAAGCTTTGCTTTTGTTATGAAGGAGCGCGGAATGGAGACTTTCTACAATGCATTGATCAAACGTGAGCCCTTCGAAAAGGAGGCTGACTCTTTCCATCTCCTTGTTGAGAACCAGGTACAGATCGATTACATTACGCCACATCTGCAGGAAATGAATGGTTATTTCCGTAAAGAACTGAAGAACTATGCTTTTAGCGTTTCCGTGCTGATCACTGATAAACCGGAAGAGGAAGTGAAATACCTCACCGGAAAGGATAAATTTCAGACCATGGCGCGCAGAAATCCGAATTTACACACGTTAAAAAACATGTTCAACCTGGATATTGAGCCTTGAATCGAGAACTCCACATCAGGGTAAATTTTGATAGTGTATTAGCCCAGAAGATTCAACCTTAATGAACCTTGATCACCACTTTACCTCTTACACGGCCAAATTCACTTTTATCCATTGCTGCAGCAGCTTCGTTCAACGAGAAGACATGTTCCACATTAACGCGCAGCTGTCCTGACTCGTACAGGTCGATCATCATTTGAAGGTCTTTTCGGTCAGAATGAATCATAATGAAGCACAGCTTCTTTCCCGAGAACCAGCTAAGGGGTTTGTAGAAAAGAAAGCCATTATTAGGCATTGTTGTGATCATTGTCGCTCCTTTTTTCATGCGCTTCCAGGCTTGCGCAAAGCTCTTGTTCGCAACTGTATCAAAGACAATGTCAAATTGTTCGTCTAAGGCTGTCCAGTCCTCTGTTTCGTTATCGACCAATCGCACACACGCAAGACCTTCGATCAATGGAAAGTTCTGTTGCCTGCACACTGCAGTTACGTTCGCCCCCAGCGCTACGGCCATCTGAACAGCGAAATATCCCACACCTCCTGAAGCACCGGTAATCAGTACTTTGTCCCCTTTTTTAATCCCTCCCAGCTTTAATGATTGTAACGCCGTTAACCCTGCCAATGAAAGTCCCGCTGCTTCTTCAAAGCTCATTTTTTCGGGCTTAGTCATCAACTTCTCTACAGCAGTATTGACGTATTCAGCGTAGCATCCACGCGAATTAACGAAACCGAATACCTGATCGCCGGGCTTGAGACTAATCACACCCTCACCCACTGATTCAACGATTCCTGAAACGTCCATTCCGGGAACAATGGGCAACCGATAAAGCGGCAACCAGCGCAGGATGCCGTTTCTGACCTTCCAGTCCACCGGATTGACCCCTGCAGCGTGAACCCTGACCTGCACTTCTCCTTTTCCCGGAGGAGCAAGCTCTATTTCCTCGATCCGCATCACATCGGACTTCCCGTATTTTCTGTAGATCGCAGCTTTCATGTGGAATAAAGATACTCATTGAAATTGAAACCATAAAGGCAGTGATTCGCATTTCAAGAAGGAAAGAATTCAGCATTAAACTTGCCTTTCTCGAACAACCAAATAGAGATGTGTAAAACTCATTATAGGGAAAGTTAATCCCAAGATAATTTGCAAGTAACCAAGCACCATCCTGTTCAGACCGGTAAATTCAAAAAGTATTTCCAATGCTAAAAACGACGATAGAAAAACAACAATGAAAATCAACAGAATCCCAACCGATGACATTCGATAGAAACCGATCCATGTCAACAATAATGTGCATCCAAAACCATTCATGATTGGAATGTACAGTAAAGCCATTCCCGCCGTTTCTGGAACAGTGCACCACAAATCAACAACGATCAGAAAACAAAAGGAAGTGATCACTATGGATCCTATCAACCGAATCGAGTTTAAAATCCCAAGTCTTTTCAATAATGCTACAGTTTGATCCGCAACTGAACAGTGATATCCGACTTTCTCGGACCTTTAATCTCTTCAGGACCTGAACCGATCGTTTCGCGGTTGTCGTATATAAATGTCCCGTATCTCACCCATAAATCAAAGTGCTTGAGGAAAGAATAACGCAGCATGACATAAGCCCTACTGCCGGTGTAGAAATAAGCCGGAACCGCAAATACGTACAATGCATTGTTCTCATAAGTATAGATTCGGGTATCGTAACTGTCTGTATCGAACAATGCATAGCGCAGCGACAGATCAACCGGAAAGTTCTTCGGCTTCCAGATCACATCCTGAGTGAAGATCATACCCTTTTCGGGCTCGTTGCTTGGTCGATCGATGGTCACATACTCTAACCTGCTTTTAACCGTAAAGGATTCACTAACTGCGTAGGAAAGATTGATCCTGTAGTTTCGCTGCAGAACATCCTCTATCGGAGTTATGGCAAAGTCCTCCGTATTTCTGCTGTTGCGCTGTCTCAACTGCTGACGAAATCGACCATAGATCTCGAGTTGCTTATTTGGCTTGAATGAGGGTTGGATCATCAACTCATGCCCTTCTGAAGGAGCATCTACCTGGAAACGCATCCACGGAAAACGAAATAGATCGAAATAGGAGGTCAGGGACCATGCACTGTTCAATTTGAATCTCATTCCGGAATAAATTCCTTTTTCATTCTGCGTATTGCTACCTTCTGAAAATCCTGCATTGTAAAAGGTCTGATAAGCTGTATCATAATCCCTGTAAACGAGAGAAAATGTAAGCCTAGGGTCAGCCGAAAACACAACGCCATGAATGTGCGCAAGTGCTTTATTATCAAGCGTCAGAGCCGCTTCTCCGAAGAAATTGAAATTCTTGACGATCATACCGTAATCTCCACTGACGGAAATCCTCTCCCTCCCACGGAAATCGTACATATTGTCCGGGCGCATATCTCTATTGAATTCCTTATCATAGCCCTGGTATACTCCTGCAAGTCCGAACTGCAAACCTCGAGAACGATAACGCAGGTTGGCACCTCCAATGTATTCGGTAAGCGTATTCTTTCGGGCCAACTCACTGTTTGTTCGGTGCAATCCACTAATATTTATACTGGAAATAAATTCAGTATCCTCAAAAAGTGTATCAACTTCGGGAGCTCCATCTAACATTTTCATACTTCCGAACAAGGTGAGTGAAACAGGTCCTACACCGGCTTCGACAGCAGCTCCTCTTAGAAAACGGGTTTCGTCCACCGACGTGTATGGTCTCAATGCAGCCGGTGTTCTTTTTACCGTAGCAATATCTGCTGTTTTTCCGAAAGCATAACCCGACCAAAGATTCAATCCCTGCCCGATCTGCAATTGATAATCACCCAAGGCAACTGAGCGCAAATATTTCCCTCCCTTGAAAAATGCATGAAAAGAGTAAAAATCAAAACCGTTTCTGTTTGAACCGGTAAAGAACTCTTCTCCTGCATCCTTTTCTCCTGTAACACCGATACTAATGTTGTTTCTGTAGCTGTAGCGGAAACGGGTGTAGTATCGGTCAGGATTTCCGTAGTAATAACTATTGCTCGTATTCTGAATACTGTCCGGTACATCAGCGTATCCCGCTTTATCTTCGGGGATTGTCTGATAGCGGAGATACAATTCGAAATCACCTTCTTCAATGGCATCCTTGAAGGTAAGGTGAAGCTGATCAAGTCGGTCATCCACTCTGACAAACGGCAAAACAAGCTGGATCGTCTGCAAGTCCCAGTATTTCAAACTCTGCAATTCATAGATCGAAATGAATTTACCATAGAGCTTACGGTGCAGGATCAGGTCGCTGATTTGAATATCCGTAAGCAGACCTAAATCCTCCAATTCTTCCTCACTGGCACTATTAAGATTCATCGGATGATCGAAAAAATAATTGAGCGCCTCCGTTACATTTGTGAGATCGATTTCTTCGGCTTCCAATTGCTCTGAAATGAACTCGATCCGTTGCTGAACTATCTCACTCTTTTCTTGAGAAAAAGAAATATATCCTATTGATAAATAAAAAGATAAAATGATATACCTAAAGCGAAACATCACTACTTTTCTTTACTGGTAAAAGTCAGTGAGAAATGTGGCGACCATCCCAGTTGCTGATGGTAAGCGGAGCCCAGATCAAGCTGAAACATCTTGTATCGATATCCAAACCCAAAGGAGAATTCAATCGGCTGTGCAGCGACACCCGCCCTGAAAAAGAACTTGTCTATGGGCTCATATTCCATTCCTGCTTTGATCCTCAATGGATGGTCAAGATCTTTTTCCGCTTCAAGAAGTAGCATGACCTTCTGGAGCTCGTAAGAAGTTCCCAGTCGCATGAGCGTCGTAAAACGGTCGTTCTCAAAATCTGCAAGACCCGACCTTCCCAAATTATAGGCACTCATACCCATCTTCCAGTTTTCCGTAATCTCAGCAAGGATCCCCATTTCGGCTGTAGCACTGTGTCTTGAACCGTAACTCTCATTTAAAATGATACCCGCATAATTTACCTGTATCCCGGCTGAAAATCTTTCAGACAACTGCATGCTGTATCCTATTCCAGCTTTTCTGGACCTGAATTGCTCATAACCAAACAACTGAGCTCCAATTGATAATACACCTTTTTTAAGCGGAACAGCAACTGCTATTCCTTGCGATTGTAATTCCCGTAAAAGAAACCGATTTTCATAGCAGACACCAGCAGACACTTCACGGAGCGAAGCCAAACCGGCGGGATTGTGGTGATAGCTCCAAACGTCCTCCAAAGCAACACTTGCATTGGCCATAGAACCACTCCTGGCACCCATAGGGTACCATCCCTGAGCAAGTGTGGCCGTACCAACGAGTAAACTCAAGAAGAGGAATGCATGACGAAACATGGTCTAAAAATAGGTTTTATACTTAAAGATCGATCAGACGTATGAGCCCAGTTGCAATTGATTTATCAACATAATCGGACCAATCGATAAAAAACCAATTCCGGCCGTTATTTTCAGACAACGCAACAAACCTGCGCACTTCATCTCCCCCAGACTCCCATTCAGATTGAATTATCTTTGCTTCGTAAAGAACATGAATGTCATCATCCTGTTTTTCGATCCTTCTGATTACCGGATCCTCTGAAAAGTAATCTTTGGGCTCAACAGTGAATTTCTTCAGAAAAGCCGAATCCCCTTTTTCTTTGTAATACCTTACAACCAATGGATGCTGTATGGAGACATAGGCAAGTAATGCTCCAGCCTTTCTAGCTTCCGTGTAATTCGTGGTTGACTCACTAAGTGTCGCCTCTTGCTCAGCGTTCAGTGAACAACTCGAAAGGAACTGCACCATTAAAAGAAGGAACACAACTCCAACTGCTTTAAACCAACCTTTCTTCAAATTCATTTTCAATAGCAATAACAAATGGCTCGGCACAACCAAGCATATCCATAATCCTCAGCTTTTCCAGGTACTGTTTCGCTTCCACCCTGTGAACCAATATCCTCGAACCTACGAGCTGTAACTCAGTGAATACCGTTTGACTTTCAATACGATAGAATACCTTATCATTGGGTAGCTTTCGGTATTGAGGAAATTCCATGTTTTAAAAAAATATACATTACTAAAATACGTTTTAAAGTTGATCTGAAAACGATATTTTTTAGTTTTACAAAGGTATTATGACAAGCAAACTGGACCTTTCATTTCAGAACAAAAAACAGCCCAAGGTCGGCAGTGTGCTGATATCAGATCCATTTCTAGATGAAGATTTTTTTCGACGCTCTGTCATTCTTCTTTGCAATCATGACCAGGAAGGCAGTTTTGGCCTGGTACTGAATAACTATTTAACGATTGATCTTCATGAACTGGAAGAATCCTTTCCTGATATTCAGGCAAGGATATCAGTCGGTGGCCCGGTTGATACGGAACATCTTTTCTTCATTCACACGTATGGCGAACAGATCGATTCGTCGACACTGATCTCCGGCAAGATGTATTTTGGAGGGGATTTTGAACAATTAAAGGAACTGATCTCCAGCGATCCGGATTGCCGTTCAAAAGTGCGTTTCTTTTTAGGTTATTCGGGTTGGGGCAAAGAACAACTTCAGAACGAACTTAAAGAAAACAGTTGGATTGTTGCGAATAACATAAGGGAAGAGGAGATTTTTGACACCTACAACGACGAACTATGGAGAACATGTCTGGAAAAGCAGGGCGAGCGCTTCAAGGCGATCTCCAAGTTTCCGTTGAATCCGAATGACAATTAGATTGGGGGGATATGGAATCTGGATGTTATTGAAATTAGAACCGAGATGCGAGATTGACGAAGAGCTTTGCGTCTCCGCGTTTAATCATTACCACACAAAATAATGAAATTACTCCCTGTCAAGCACTACCACTTTTTTGTCCCAGGTCATTGTTTTTGGAATTCCTGACTTATTGAATATAGTGATTGTCCCCTTAACGATGTTTTCGCCTTGCTTTCGGGGAACCATACGGATGTAGGCTATTCCATCTTTGATTCTCAAGATCTCACCGACTCCATTGACATCAACTGTTGGCGTTTTGTAAGGATTGTATGCGCCAATAAAAACCTTTAGAATCGCTGTATCGCCGGCGATAACTGCGGAAGGACCTTCTACGATCGCATGGAAATTATCGAATCCAAAATCTGCACCACAACCAATCCTGAATCTGATCGCACTTAACGCAAAATCCCTCGCACGAAAAATGTCATTTTCCATAGACGTAAGGAAATTAAACTGATCTATCCAGGAATCACAGTCACTGGAAGCAGATTGCCATAAATCATTAGGCTTGGTGAGACATAGGTAGATCTGTTTGATCAATTCGCGATCATCGCCGCAGACCTTCGACGCCTTTAATTTTTTATCCAGCTTCTCTGAAAGATCACGTTCATCAATAAAACTTTCAATTTTCGGATCCGTGAAAAAGAACGTTTTCCTTTCTTCTCGAAAAGAATGTGATTCCTCGATCAAAGTGCAAAGCTCCATTCGACATCGGATCATGGAGCTCCTCAACTCATCAAGCTCAGCTATAGTAATGGATTTCGAAAGTCCTGTTGACACGACTTTTGTCAGATCAATTTTCAACGGAACAATTTTCGCTGTTTTCCACTCCGTTCCGATGACGATCCCACCCTGATCAATGGTATTTATGTTCTCCC
>Ga0315902_10004725_pt1 | contig 19520 bp, 7 predicted proteins | sample LakEriMetagenome_9_FD_203523 | JGI IMG/M metagenome (GOLD analysis project Ga0315902, IMG submission 203523) | Freshwater fungal communities from buoy surface, Lake Erie, Ohio, United States - Buoy 12 MA117 | ecosystem: Environmental > Aquatic > Freshwater > Lake > Lake biofilm | place: USA... | reverse complement strand
CGGTGCGGATACGACCGCTTCCACAGCGACCAGTTCCGATGCGACCCGTTCCACGGCAGCCGGAAAGCCACCACTCCCCTGTTTCGTTTCGTCCGGTTTCCCCGCGCCGCGTGCCGGACCAGCCGATCCCCCCGGTCCTGTCACCTGTAGCGAATGCACCTGTGAGCCCCGCCCGGCATCGAGCGCCGACCGGGGGGAAACCGAATTGACAACCGGAGGGGGTCCACCCGCCGGCTGGCCGAGCGGCGCGAGTTGGCGTCGGATAGTGTCTCCCGGCCACATGCCGAGTGGGACAACAGCCGGACCGTCTTGACCGTCAGGCCGTGCGTTCAGGTCCTCCCGGACAATACGGCGGCCGTTCAATCCGACCATCCAGCACGCTCGTCCAACCGCCTTCTCCCCACCTGACAACCCCGACAGCTGCACGGCTCTGACCGGGCTGCCGCAGTGGGGGGGGGAAAGCGGGCCGGGTTTCGCGAATCTTCTGTTTCGGGAAAGGAATCTGCCGATGCTGCGTCCTGTCCACCCCCTGGCCCTGCTGGGTCTGCTGACGACCCTGGCGTTGTCGTTCACGGCTCACCCCGCCGCCGCCCACGACCTCATCTATCGCTGGCAGCGGCAGATGACTCCCTGGCACCGGCTCACCCGCGAAGAGCGCTGCCTCCCCCCGTCGCCCCGTCAGCAGGCGGCCCCGCGGTATCCGTACGGTCGCGGCGGCTACCACTACGGCAAGCGCAGCTACGAGTATCACCCCGAAGAGACCGGCTTCGGCTACTACGACGCCCTGAACAAGACGCGCAGCAAAGACTGGCGCACCCGCCTCCCCGGCCTCGACAACCAAACCCCCAGCACCAACCTCGAGCCCATCCCCCTCGACCAGGCCCGCGAGAACCTCCTCGAAGACCTCAAAAACGGCATCCCCCCCACCCCGGCCCCCGCCGAAACCGGGAACGACTTCCCGATTCCCGAGCCGCAGCAGTAAAGACCATTGGCCGGCTGCGGCCATTCCCCGCACGCGTTTCAGAATCCGGGGATCATTCTCGTTCCTCGGCGCAAACCTCTGTGGCAAATCGAGCGTGAGGGCGCGCGCGCTGGCATCCGTCGGGTCCTTCTCCCCCAAGGGCGAGAAGGTGCCCGCAGGGCGGATGAGGGGGCTTCACCGTCCCTCTGCTCTCAGGTCCCGGCCGGTCACCCAGCGGACTCGCAGGCTGAAAGCCTACGCCACGAACGTGGCGACGCGCCTGAAGGCTTGTCGAATCAGCGTCCGTCAACAACACCGGGGAACGGATCGCAGCCGTGGCACAGGCTTGACAGCCTGTGCGTCGCAAGTACCACGTCGTGCGATTTGACTGACAGACCTGGAGGTCTGCCACCACAGAGCGGTGCCGATCCACGGTCTTGCGCAGACCTTCGAACGCCAGACTGCGATGGATCGCCCAGCGGACTCGCAGGCTGAAAGCCTACGCCACGGCCGTGGCGACAAGCCTGAAGGCTTGTCGAATCAACGTCCGTCAGCAACACCGGCGAACGAATTGCGGTTGTGGCACAGGCTTGTCAGCCTGTGCGTCACAAGTGCCAGGTCGTGCGAATTGACTGACAGACCTGGAGGTCTGTCACCACAGGCTGTCGACACCAGGCTGTCAACAAGGGCCCGGCTCAGTTCACCGTTTCTGGACCGCCGTTGTTCAGGTCGCTGACCACATCGCCGGTGAACTGCCAGAACCAGTCGAGGCTGAGGCCGCCGGTGAGGGTGTCGACCATGGCCGAGGTGTCGGTCAGGACGGTGAGTGAACTTAACCGGAATGTTCCATTCAGTCCGCCGCCGTTCTTGAGGTTGGTGATCCGGCTGGCGTAGGCGAGGTCGGTCCGGGTCCATTCGGACCAGATCGCGGTGATCGCCGTCCGGTCGAGCACCCTGGTCGTCTCGTTGAACCACGTCGTCAGTCCGCCGATGACGATGTCTTCGTCATCGCCGCCGTCGAGACTGTCGTTGCCACTGCCGCCGAAGAGCAGGTCCCGGCCGGTCAATCCGACGATCACGTCATTCCCTGCACCCCCGAAGATCACGTTGGCGAGGCTGTTCCCCGTCAGCGTGTCGGCCAGCGACGAGCCGATGAGCATTTCGAACGTGTCGGCGGCGCTCAGGGTGAGTGACAGGTTCGCGTTGACGACCTGAGTGGTGGTCAAGCCGAGGTTGACGGTCACCGCCACTGTCGAAGTCGACAGATCGAGCAGATCGAGGCCTTCCCCAGCCAGTTCGACCACGCTGTCGGTACCGAGGGCTGCATTCGCCGCGAAGACGTAGCTGTCGTCACCCAGGCCTCCCTGGAGGATGTCGTTCCCCGCCAGTCCCACCAGCGTGTCATGCCCGGACCCGCCGGTGAGGACATTCGCGAGGGTGTTGCCGGTCAGCAGGTCATTTCCGCCGCCGCCGATGGCGTTCTCGAACGCCGTCGCCAACCCCAGCACGAGCGACAGGTTGGCATTCACCACCTGGCTGGCGGTGGTCCCCAGGTTCAGCGTCACATTCGTGGAGGTCGTCCCCGAGAAGTCGAGGGTGTCGGTGCCGCCGGCCGATTCGTTCAGCGTATCGGTCCCCAGAGCGCTGTTGGCGGCGAAGCGATACGTGTCATCTCCCAGGCCGCCGTTCAGGCTGTCGTTTCCGGCCCCCCCCGACAGGTTGTCTGGGCCGTCATTCCCCAGCAGCGTGTTCGCCAGGGCGTTGCCCGTCAGCCAATCACCGAGCGATCCCCCGAACACGTTCTCAAACGTGTTGTCGGCCCCCAGGATCAGGCTCAGATTGGCGTTCACCACCTGGTTCGTGGCATCCCCCAGGTTCACGGTCACTCCCAGCGTCGTACTGGTCGAGAAGTCGAGCGTATCGAGGCCACCGGCTGATTCGTCGAGGGTATCGGTCCCCAGGGCCGTGGCGGTGTTGAACAGGTAATTGTCGTTGCCAAGACCGCCAATCAGGGTGTCGTCCCCTGCCAGCCCCTGCAGCGTGTCGAGACCGGCTCCCCCTTCGATCCGGTTCGCCAGGGCGTTGCCGGTGAGGGTGTCATTCAGCGAACCGCCGATGACGTTCTCGACCGTGTCGATGGCGTTCAGGGTCAGCGTCAGATTGCTCGCGGTCACGGTCTGGGAGGTGATCAGTCCCAGATTCACCGCCACGGTCTTGCCGGTGGTCTGCGAGAAGTCGAGCGTATCGATCCCGCCGCCGGCCAGTTCGGTGATCGTGTCGGTCCCCAGGACCAAGTCGGTATCGAGCAGATAGGTGTCGTTGTCGGAGCCTCCCTGCAGACTGTCATTCCCCAGACCGCCATCGAGGGTGTCATTCCCCGCTCCCCCCACCAGCGTGTCGAGCCCAGCGTTGCCCACCAGACGATTGGCCAGCGCATTGCCGGTGAGCGTGTCGTTGAGCGAGCCGCCGGTGACATTCTCAAACGTATCGACGGCGTTCAACACCACGCTCAGGTTGGCATTCACCACCTGAGTGATGGCCGATCCGAGATTCACCGCCACCGCGAGCGTGGTCGTCAGCGAGAAGTCGAGCGTGTCCGTCCCTTCGCCGGCCAGTTCGGTGAGGGTGTCGCTGCCGAGAGCCGCACTGGTGGTGTAGCTGTAGACATCATCCCCAGCCCCCCCCGCCAGCGTGTCATTGCCTGGACCGCCAATCAGCACGTTGCCGAGGGAGTTCCCGGTCAGCGTGTCGGCCAGTGAACCACCGGTGACATTCTCGAACGTGTCGGCCGCGTTGAGAGTCAGGTTCAGGGTGCCGGTCGCCACGGTCTGCAGCGTGGTGAGACCGAGATTCAGGGTGATCGCCTTGGTGGTGGTCGTGGCGAAGGTGATCAGGTCGATTCCTTCCCCCGCCAGCTCCACCAGGCTGTCGCTGCCCAGCGCCGTATTCGCATTGAAGACGTAACTGTCATTGCCGGCCCCGCCGGCGAGGATATCATCTCCCCCGCCACCGATCAGGCTGTCGTTGTTCCCTGCTCCGTTGAGGCTGTCGTTGCCCATGCCGCCGAGCAGCGTGTTGATCAGGCTGTTCCCCAGCAACATATCGGCCCCATCCCCCCCTGTGGCGTTCTCGAAGACCGCGCCGTTCTGCACGTTGAGCGAGAGATTGCCGTTGACCACCTGCGTGGTCGCCAGGGAAAGGTCGAGCGTCACACTGGCCGAGGTCCCGGTGAAGTCGATCAGGTCGGTGCCGCCGGTGGCCGTTTCGACCAAGGTGTCAGTTCCCAGCGGCGTATCGGCATCGAAGAGGTAGCTATCGCTGCCGGTGCCTCCCGTCAGGATGTCGTCGCCGGCCCCTCCCGTGAGGACGTTGGCGAGTGTGTTCCCGGTCAGAGCATCATTCCCGACACCACCGATCGCATTTTCAAAGTTCGTCGCCGAGCCGAGAACCAGCGTCAAGCGCCCCGCCGCCACGGTCTGCACCGTGGCCAGCGACAGATCGACCGTGGCTCCGATTCCCGTCGTCGGGGTGAAGTCGAGCGTGTCGAGGCCCCCCCCGGATTCATTCAGCGTGTCGGCTCCGAGAATCTCATCGAGATCGAAGCGGTAGATGTCGTTCCCCGCAGCACCGGTCAGCACGTCATTGCCGGGCCCCCCCATCAGCACATTGGCCAGAGTGTTCCCCGTCAGCGTGTCGCCCAGACTACCGCCGGTGACGTTCTCGATCGCCGAGGCGGAAGCGAGAGACAGCGTCAGGTTGGCGTTCACGACCTGGGCTGTCGTCAGCCCGAGGTTCAGGGCAATCGCCTGCCCGGTGGTCGCGGAGAAGTCGAGGGTGTCGATCCCGGCACTGTCATTGACGGTGTCGGTCCCCAGCGCCACGTCGGCATCAAACAGATAGCTGTCGTTCCCAGCGGCCCCTGTCAGCAGGTCATTCCCCGGGCCGCCGATCAGCAGGTTGTCGAGCGTGTTGCCAGTCAGCGTGTCATTTCCCGCACCGCCGACGACATTTTCGAACGTGGTGGCCGAGCCAAGCACCAGGGTCAACCGCCCGGCGGCGATGGTTTGTATGGTCGCGAGCGCCAGATTCACTGTGGCCGCCATACCGGTGGTCGGAGAGAAATCGAGGGTATCGAGCCCACCCCCCGCTTCATTCAGCGTATCCGCCCCAAGGATCTCGTCGAGGTCGAACTGGTAGACGTCATTCCCTACGGCACCGGTCAGCACGTCATTGCCGGGACCGCCGACCAGCACATTGGCCAGCGTGTTCCCGGTCAGCGTGTCGGCCAGACTGCCGCCGGTGACGTTCTCGATCGCCGAGGCGGAGGCGAGAGACAGCGTCAGGTTGGCGTTCACAACCTGGGCCGTCGTCAGCCCGAGGTTGAGGGTGATTGACTGCCCGGTGGTGGCCGCGAAGTCGAGCGTGTCGACCCCGGCCGTGTCATTGACGGTGTCGCTTCCCTGGGCTGTGTCGGCATCGAAGAGATAGAGATCATCCCCCTCCGCGCCGGCCAGGTTGTCGTTGCCGGGGCCTCCGATCAGACGGTTGGCGAGACTGTTGCCGGACAGTTGGTCGGCCCCCTGTCCCCCGACGACGTTCTCCAACTGGACCGGGCCCGCCAGCACCAGCGACAGATGGGAGTTGACCACTTGGGTGCTGGTTTGTGCGAGGTCGACAGTCACCCCCTGGGTCGAAGAAGAGAAGTCGAGGGTGTCGCTCCCTCCGGCGGTCTCATCGACCGTGTCGGTGCCGAGCCCCGCATCGGCGGTGAACACGAACCAGTCGTCGCCCGTTCCTCCGAGAAGCGTGTCGTTCCCCGCCCCACCTTCGAGGGTGTCGGCGGCGGTCCCGGCCACGAGGGAGTCATTTCCCGCCCCACCCCAGATCCTGAGGGGAAGCAGGAAGGCGGACGCCTGCAGGGTGTCATCCCCTCCCTGCAGCCGCACGCGGACACTGCTGAAGGATCCCGCGGTGGGAGTCCACTGCCAGACTCCGTTGAGTTCGAACGTGCCCCCCGACGAGATGACGGCATTGTCGGGCCCTGCCCCGCCGTGGAACTGCAGAATCCCCCCACTGGCCACATAGGCGCCTGTGAGGTGAAGCGTGTTGTTCGACTCGGACGATTCCGCAACCGCTCCCGTCCGATCGGCCAGCACGAGCAGTTGGTAGTCGGTGTCGAGCTCCGCAGTTCCCGCCCCGGGCAGCGGAATCTCGCCGACCGCCGTGCCGATGTTGGCGTGGATGGTATGGATGCCGACGGAGGTGTTGGGGGCCGTCAGGGTCGCCAAGAGCGTGTCGGCAGCGTCGACCGTTCCATCGTTCGAGCGGTAAATGCCCAGTTCAAAGGGGGCGACGGCCGTTCCGAGCACCTCGTAACGAATTGACACAACACCATTCGCGGCACTCACCACCAGAATCCGGATGTCGGGATTCTGCGGCGCGTCATTATCGGTGATGGTCACGGTGGTGACCGAATTGGCCGCAAGCAGGCTGCTGTTGTCTCCGGTCGGACTGCTGATGTAGTCGGCGAGGTTGGAAGGACCGGGAGCCGAAAGGGTGGCTGAGAAGGTCTCGGACGATTCCTGCAGGGTATCATTGAGAATGGGAACCGGCAGGAATACCTCGGACTGACGGTCGAGAAAGGTGAGGGTTCCCGACGTGCTGGTGTAATCGGATCCGGCAATCGCGGTCCCATTGGCGGTCGAGTAGTTCACCGTGATCTGGCCATCCGTGCCACCCACACGCCGGACGCGCAGAGTCGCGTCACCAACGTTTTCAGCCACGGCGACGGCGGTCGTGTCAAACTCCAGCTGTCCGACGTTGCGGACCGAGAAGTAAATCTTGATCGGGTCACTTTGGCGGAACCCGGCGAGATTGGCGGTCGAGGGATTGCCATTGTCGCCGAAATAGCCCGACAGCCGCACGCTGACCTCGTAGCGGCCCACGGCCGAAAATCCGTAATTGACGTGGTTGTGGCCGCCAGCCGCCACCCATAGGGCATCGTCGGCCGAGATGCCGTCGGTGGCATCGAACCCATTGGCATTGGGATTGTTCACACCGTCGTTGTGGCTGGACATGAGGACGGTGGGACCGGTGTTGAGCCAGGCCGAGAACTTGCCGGTCCCCACGGTGCCATCCGGATTGAAATGCTCGACGTTCACGAGACTCATTTTGAGCCAACGGGCTGACCCAATGACCCGTTGCTTCGACTCGGTGGTGACGGTGTAGGAGTCAACCTGCCCCGCGGTGACTCCATACGAGGCGAGACCGAGGTACAGAAGGTCGGGGTCCTGGGCGGCTGTCAACTGGTAGAAGGTCTCGCCGGCACCGACCCCCAGAAAACTGAAACTGGCGCTGGCGGGCCGGGTGGCGGCCGCGGCGGCCCCTACATACAGCAGTGCATTGTTGGTCGACCGACTGATGCCGTCGTCGGCATCGCGGACCGACAACGACCAGGTGTTGGCCGCGAAATTGTGGCCAATACTCAGATCCACATGTTCGGTGGTCTGGAAGTAATCCAGCACCGGAGTCCCGCTCAGCAGCAGGCGCGATTCGAGCGGGGTCAGGGGCGACCATCCCAACCGGGTGGTGCGTCGCCGGCGAGCCCGGGCGGCGGGGCGGCGGACCAGGGCCTGGACCAGTTGCGACAGGGAGGGGAAGTGCATGATGGTGAGGCTCGCAGGACAGAGGTCGGCGCGCAGCATGTCCCCAGTAGGGACCCTTGGCGCCGGGAATCAGGGATAATCGGGAGTGCGGTTGGGGGCGGCGAAGTTCAGCGTGGGATCGGTCAGATCGGCCCAGGCCTTGATGGTCGACGCGGGAATGAGCTGCACGCGGCCATCCACGAAGAGATAGTTGGCGTAGCCGCCGATCCGCTGATCGGGGGGAGCTCCGGGGGGAGGGCCGCCAAACCGGGAGGGCTGAATATCGGCCACCACCCGCCGCCAGTTGCGATCGAACGGCCGACGCACCCAGTTTCGCGAATGGGTGTGATCCTCGGTCATGGCGACTCCTCGGTCATCCGAAGCGGTGAACATGAGGATGGTCTTGGTGGTCGAGCTGATGTGTCGCATCGACAACGCCTGCTGCGGCCCCTCAACACACAGATACTCATTCAGAATATAGCTGGTCCCCTTCTCGGCCATCTTCTCGTTGGCCCGGGGATCTTCCGGACAGATGCGGATCGAGTCGACGTTCTCGTAATACGGGGCCAGCTTGACGATCCACGATTGGTCGAGGTCGAGCGCCCCATGGGTCGACTGGGGGAAAAAACCGTCGTAGTTTTCGCAGTAATTGTGAATCGCCAGGCCAATCTGGCGAAGGTTGTTCGCACACTGGGTACGGCGGGCCGCCTCCCGCACCTTCATCACGGCGGGCAAGAGGAGCGACATCAGCACGCCCATGATCGCCACCACCACCAGCAGTTCGATGAGGGTCATGCCGGTTCGGGAGACTTCGGGCCGGAACTCTGTTTCCGGGGATTCTGCAGGGCGATTGGCAGTTGTGGAGCGGTCAGCAATCGGCACAGGACAACCCGGAAGCATGAAGAAGTCTGAGAGGGAGGGGACCCACGGGGCTGGAACGGCCGATGCCGCAATCACACGCCGCAGGAGATGGCCGGGGGATGCGAGGCCTCCGGCGTGGGGTCCGGAGTCATCAACACCCCCCAGCCTTCTCCGAGGGGGGCAGGCTCGGTGGCCGAAATTCAGATCACCGTCTTGCGTCGTCGCGACCGCAAGGCGACGCAGATGCCAGCCAGCGCCGCCAGCGACAACGTGCCAGGTTCGGGAACAGCCCGGAAATAGAAGGTCCCCAGTGCCGTCTGCGGGCCATCAATCAGGTGCGTGCCGGAGACCTCGAACGAGACCGCGTACAGCCCCGGCAGGCTGAAGCCGTAGTTGAAGTGGTTGTGGCTGCCGACAGGAAGCACGAACTGCCCCGGCAGCCCGGCCAGCGTCGACACGGCGACCTCGGGTCCGGCGAGCCCATCGACCCACATTGAGAATTCGGCCCCCGCCGGCCGGGTGACCGCCGTGACGGTCCAGGTCAGATCCCCCACCCATTCGGCCGGATTCAGATGCTCCGAGGAGATGCCGAGAAACGGAACCCCCACGGTGAACGACTCGGGAAGGGTCCAGAAAGAGCCCCCCGCGGCCACTCCCGTGAAGTTCAGGGAATTGTCGAGGGGAGCGACCCGGGCATGGGCCACGAGGAAGACCACCTCATCCGGCTCAAACTCCTGATCGGCTGGCAGCGTCGCACCATCCACCACCGATCCACCATGGACGTGAGCCTCCATCTCGAACGGGGAGAACGCGACCCCAATGTCGGCATGTCCGTCGGTCATCACCGACTGGGTGGCCGCGAGGACGCTGGTCCCGGACCCGCCCCAGACGCCGAGCGACAGGGCGAAACAGGCCAGGGACCACAACGGCCAGCCGACCGAACAGAAGCGTTGGTTGCAAATCATCGAGGAACATCTCCGAAACAGAAGGGAGCGTCCGGAACGGCAGCCCGATTCCGGACGTCGTCAAAGATCTTATGCATACGATATGCATAAGGGCAAGTCGTACAAAAATTCTTTGGTTACATTCATAGACCCCGCCAATCCCCGGGAAAGTTTTTTCTGGGGATCTGGGGCCATGCACAGCCCGGGACCGACACGCGGCCTGTGTTCTCCGGATTCCGTGAGCCGTCGCCGCCGCGGCGGATTTCAACCAGCCCGCCGGGAGGAACCGTCGTCGCTTCCTTCCGTCGCGGCCGGCTCGCCATCGGTCCAGGGGGCGAATTCATCGGCCCAGGTGCACCATGCGTCGGGTCCCGCCGCCAATTCGGCATCGGTCAGCAGGCAGTGTTCCAGGGCCTCTCGAACTGCGGATTCGGTGAGGTGCTGGCCGATGACGACCAGTTCGATCCGGCGATCTCCCCAGGGCTCTTCCCAGACCGACTCGACGTCCTCGCGGAATTGCGGATCGTCGGGCCATTCCGCCCGGTCGCTGGCCGCCGCCCAGAGTCCAGCCGGATGCAGCTGGAAGACCCCGCCCGCCTGCGACCATTCGGCCGCGTGATCGGGACGGGTCGCCAGCCAGATCACTCCCTTCGACCGGACCACCTGGTTGAACAGGTCACCCTCAAGCAGGTCGCGCAGCCGTTGCGTATGAAACGGCCGTCGGGCCTCGAAGACAAAGCTGCCAAACCCGTATTCGGCCGTCTCCGAAACCTCGGCCCCCCGGGGTACAGCGAGCCAGTTGTCGCGCGTGGCGGCCCAGTCTTCGGTAAACCGGCGGGTGTGCACCAGCTCTTCCAGCGGAATTTCGCCGCGCACCGCCGTCACGATCCGGGCCAGCGGATTGAGCTGCCGCAGCAGCGCCATCAGCTCGTGCACCCGCTCGGAAGTCACCAGATCGGTCTTACTGATCACCAGCACATTGGCGAATTCCACTTGCTCGACCAGGAGCTGCACCAGGTCCCGGTCGTCTGCATCCGAGAGGGCCACCCCCCGCTGGACAAGATCGTCGAGCGAGGCGAAGTCGTCGGGAAAGTTGACGGCGTCAACCACCGTCACCAGCGTGTCAAGCCGGGCCAGATCCGACAGCCGCCGCCCCCCGTCATCTTCAAACGTGAAGGTCTCGGCCACCGGCAGAGGCTCGGAAATGCCGGTCGATTCAATCAGCAGATAATCGAAGGCCCCCGCCTCGGCCAGCCGACGCACCTCGCGCAGCAGATCCTCGCGGAGGGTGCAGCAGATGCAGCCGTTGCTGAACTCCACCAGCTCCTCTTCCACCCGGTGCAGGGCGGCCCCTCCCTGCCGGACCAGCCGGGCATCGACGTTGACCTCACTCATGTCGTTCACAATCACTGCCACCCGCAGACCGTCCCGGTTGGACAGAATGCGGTTGAGCAGCGTGGTTTTCCCAGCACCGAGGAAGCCAGACAAGACGGTGACGGGGAGCAAATCCTGGCGGGAAGGCATGGGGGCAGACCTGTCAGTCAAGGGGAAGATACAACAGCATGCAAAGAGTAACAGTCATTTTATGTATTTGCAACTTATGTGTATTAATTTTCGGACTGCTCCGCAGCCCTGGCGGAGTCTCGGTGTTGCCCCCGGGGGACACGAATGGCACGAAACTCACCTCCCCCCTCTGGTTGCCGATCTGCAGCAGTGCTTGTCGGTTGGGCAGTCGAGTGACCGCGGCCGCACTCCCTTGGGAGTCTGGCAATCGTTCCGTGTGAATCGTCCCCGGTGCCTGGAACGGCAAGACGAGGCCAACAGAGTCCCTCACTTCCCCTGGATCGGAACTGGATTGTCGGTACCCGGCCGTGCCCGTCTGGATCATCACCATGATTCCCGGATTCCGTTCAACCCCAGCTGCCGAATTGTCGAGGTTCCCTCCGTTGACACGCACCGGAACAACTCCCCCGGCGGATCGACCTCGTCAACAACCGACAACGAGCGTCTCCCTCCCCCTCGGCTTGATTTCTCTGGGAAACCTTCCGGGAGACCGCCGTGTCCCGGCGAGGATTCCCCGTTCGGAACGCCCGCCAACCTGCCATTGGCATCCCCCGCCGGGCAACGTACGATCCCCAAAGTTCGCCCATTTCCCCGTGGAACCCGCAGGCTTGCCGATGTCTGACCGACCGACTTCCACTGGCTGTGCCGAGTTTGCCCGGACCCTGCGGCTGTCGCGGCGGTCGTTGATTCAGGCGGGGCTGATGGGCTCGGCGGGGCTCTCGCTGGGGAATGTGCTGCGGGCCGAGGGGCTGGCGGCAGCTGAGGGGGCGACCCGCAAGAACAACGTGATCCTGCTCTGGATGCGCGGGGGGCCGAGCCATATCGACATGTGGGACCCCAAGCCCGAGGCGCCCGTCGAGTATCGGGGGGAATTCGGCACCATCGACACCACCGTCCCCGGCATCCAACTGACCGACATGCTCCCCCGCTGCGCGCAGATCATGCGGGACTGGTCGATCATCCGCAGCCTGTACCACCAGGATGCCGGGCACTCAACGGGAGACCAGATCTGCTTCACCGGCTACCCCTCGGGTCCCAACGGCGACGAAAACATTCACCCCAGTTGCTGCGCCATCGCGGCGGAGCAGTTGGGAGGACAGGATCGCGAACTCCCCGCGTCGGTGATGATTCCCCGGCTGGTCCCCGGAACCGGCTCGGCTTACCTGGGGGTCGCGCACAAGCCGTTCGAGACCCTGGCCGACCCCGCCGCCAAGGGGCCCTTTCAGGTTCCCAACTTTTCGCTCACCGAAGGGCTGACGGCCGACCGGCTGACGACCCGCCGCGATTTGCTGGAGGGGTTCGACAAGCTGCGCCGCCAGGTCGACGTGCGGGGGCAGGTGCAGGCGGTCGACCGGTTCCAGGAGCAGGCGTGGGGCATTCTGACCAGCCCCCGGGCGCGCGAGGCGTTTGATCTCGATGCCGAGCCGGCCGAGGTGCGGGAACGGTATGGCTTCCTCCCCGCGTTTGATCCCGGGGCGGCGAACCGCTGCGGAGCCCCGGCGTGGAGCCAGCGGATCCTGCTGGCCCGACGGCTGATCGAGGCGGGGGTCCGCCTGGTCACAGTCGACCTGCGCTGGTGGGATACCCACGTGCTGGGGTTCGATTCACTCCGCCGGGGATTCCTTCCGCGGTTCGACCAGGCGTACTCGGCCCTGATCAGCGATCTGAAAGAACGGGGATTGCTCGAGACGACACTGGTGGTGGCGTGGGGCGAATTTGGCCGGACCCCGCGGGTCAACAACGACGCCGGCCGCGATCACTACCCGAACGTCTTCAGCGCGGCTCTCGCCGGGGGGCCGATCCCGGGCGGGCGGGTGCTGGGGGCGAGCGACGCCAAAGGGGCGTTTCCCCTGTCGCAGCCGAAGACGCCGCAGGATGTGCTGGCGACGATGTACCGGCACCTGGGAGTCGACGCGACCCGGCAGTATGTGAACGCCGCAGGCCGGCCGATTGGCGTGTTGCCGTCGGGGAGCCCGCTGGTCGAATGGTGATGGCGGTTCTGACCGTTGAAGGAACAATGTCGACCGGAGCGAGCGGCTGCAATTGAATCGAAAGGGAGTCGTTCCAGGGGACAGCCCAACGTTCGAAAAACCCGCTGGACCCGCATCCAAGAACCACTGTGGCCAGCGACCAAATCACGGATCGCGGGGGGGCGGACCTCTGTGTCCGCTCCGCTGAGCTTGGATCGACAGAGAACCGTTCGAAGGGGCAGCCGAGCCGCATGGATCGGAGAACCCGCTGGCCCCGCATCCAAGAACCACCGTGGCCAGGAACCAGATCACGGGTCGCGGGGGGGCGGACCTCTGTGTCCGCACCGCTGAGCTTGGATCGACAGAGAACCGTTCGAAGGGGCAGTCGAAACGCATGGATCGTAGAACCCGCTGGGCCCGCATCCAAGAACCACCGTGGCCAGGAACCAGATCACGGGTCGCGGGGGGGCGGACCTCTGTGTCCGCACCGCTGAGCTTGGATCGGCAGAGAACCGTGTGAAGGGGAGGCCGAGCCGCATGGATCGGAGAACCCGCTGGCCCCGCATCCAAGAACCACCGTGGCCCGGGACCAGAACTCGGGTCGCGGGGGGGCGGACCTCTGTGTCCGCACCGCTGAGCTTGGATCGGCAGAGAACCGTGTGAAGGGGAGGCCGAGCCGCATGGATCGGAGAACCCGCTGGCCCCGCATCCAAGAACCACCGTGGCCCGGGACCAGAACACGGGTCGCGGGGGGGGCGGACCTCTGTGTCCGCACCGCTGAGTTTGGATCGGCAGAGAATCGTTCGAAGGGCCAGCCGAACCATTCCCATTGACCAAAAACCCAATCAGATCCTTTACAATTTTGTTTTTAACAAAATGACCTGCATTTCCCCCAAACGAGGGGTCGATGTCACGGTGACTTGGGGTTCGATCAAATGGAATTGCCAATCCCTGCCGTTGGGCCGCCCCTGGGTTCGCCGGTCTTCGGCTGGAGGTCCAGCGGAGCGGACACGGAGGTCCCCCCCCCGCCACCCTGGAACTGATCCCATTCGGATGCGGTCGCTTGATGAACGCCCATGGAGAAGGCGACCGGGGCCGACGGTTTTCGTGAATCGGCCCGGCGACCTTCCTTCTGCAGTCGGTAGCGACGCTGGGCCTTGTCGGTTTCCCTCGGAGCGCCAACTCACGATTGTGGAACAAGTTTTCAAACTCGTTCTACGGCGACGCTGGGCCGCGTTGGATTTTGGCGGCACGCGAGATCACACTCGGGGGTTCGACAAACTGGAAGTTCGTCGCCACGACATGTCCCGGGGAGTTCACCGCCCCGGGCCAGGGGTCTGATTCGGCAACGCTTCCGATTGCCAAGCGTCGCCAGCGGCTACAACGTCACCCGGGCCCCCTTGCGGCGTTTGACGTTGGTCAGATCCGTGGCATTGACGAAGCCATCGCCGTTGAGGTCGGTCGCGAGGTTGAGTCCCGACGTCCCCTGAGCGGCCGTCACCAGTGCGATGTCGGTGTCGTTCACCAGGCCATTGCCGTCGACGTCGCCAAACAGCCGGAAGAACGTGCCGGTGACATCGGCGGTGCCGTCGCCGTCGAGATCGACCCGCACCCGGTAGACCCCGTCACCCAGTGACGAATTGCGGTCGCCGCCAACGCCGTTGACGCCGAAGTCGAGTTTCACCTGGTTCCCCACCAGGCTTACCATGCCGGCGGTCAGGGTCTTGGCGACCGCCTGTGTTCCCGATGTCCCGCCGAAGAAAAGCCGGATCCGGGAGTTGGCCGTCCCCACCGACGCCACCGCCTGAGCCAGTCCCTGCGTGACGACGAAGTTCAGCGATACGTACCGCACGTACGACCGTCCCACCGAACCGTTCTGGACCGTGGTTCCCTCCAGCGGCTGCAGGCTCAGCGTATAGTTGACCGAGGCATCGGGGGTCCCTCCCACCGTGGTGTCATCGACGTTCACGGTGACCGAGTAGGTTTTCTGGGTGGCGTAGTTCAGCACCGTTCCCGCCTTGAGCCGCAATTGACCCGCCACGACTTCAAACACGCTCGCGTCGGCTCCCGAAACATGGAAGGTGTTGGTTCCCAGACCATCATCGGTGACCGACACATCGGCCAGGCGGATGGCGCTCGTCGTGTTGGCATTCGCCAGCAGCACGCTCACCACGTTCGACAGCGTGATCTGCGTCGCGGCTTCGTTGACGTCCAGCACCGTAATGGTGAACTGCTTGTCGTACGACAATCCTCCCTGATCGGTCGTCCGCACCCGAATGGAGTAGCTGCTCTTGGTCTCGTAATCGAAGCTGGCGGCCGTCTTCAGCGAATCGCCGTCGATCGTGAAGCTGGTGTTGTCTGTGTCGCCCGTTCCGGTCACCAGCGTATAGTTGAAGGTGTTGCCGACGTCGGGATCGGTCGTGCTGAACATGCCGACCATGGTCCCGCTGGCCTGGTTCTCGGCGATCGACGCCGGCGACAGCGTGATCTGCGTCGCGGCCTCGTTGACGTCGGTCACGCTGATCGTGAACTGCTGCTCGAAGAACAGCCCTCCCTGATCGGTGGTCCGCACCCGGATCGTGTAACTGCTCTTGGTTTCGTAGTCGAAACTGGCGGCGGTCTTCAGCGTGTTGCCATCGATGGTGAAGCTAACGTTGTCGGTTGATCCGCTGCCGCTGACGAGGGTGTAGGTGAAGGCATCACCGGCGTCGACGTCGGTTGTCGAAAATGTTCCTACCGCTGTTCCCACTGACAGATTCTCGGCGATCGAACTGGCCGAAAGGATGATGTTGGTCGGTACTTCGTTGACGTTGGTCACGCTGATCGTGAACTGCTTCTCGTAGAACAGCCCTCCCTGATCGGTGGTCCGCACCCGGATCGCGTAGCTGCTTTTCGTCTCGAAGTCGAACGACGCGCCGGCCTTGAGCGTGTTGCCATCGATGGTGAAGCTGGTGTTGTCGGTACTGCCGGCACCGCTGACGAGGGTGTAGGTGAAGGTATTCCCGGCATCCGCATCGGTCGTGCTGAAGCTGCCGACCGTCGTGCCGCTCGCCTGGTTCTCGGCCACCGAGGTCGGCGAGAGCGTCAGGTTCGTCGGGGCCTCGTTGAGGTCGGTCACGCTGATCGTGAACTGCTGCTCGTAGAACAGCCCTCCCTGATCGGTGGTCCGCACCCGGATCGTGTAGCTGGTCTTCGTTTCGAAGTCGAAACTGGCGGCAGTCTTCAGCGTACTCCCGTCGATGGTGAAGCTGGCGTTGTCGGTTGATCCGCTGCCGCTGACGAGCGTGTAGATGAAGGTGTCCCCGGCGTCGGGATCGGTCGTGCTGAACGTGCCGACCGTGGTGCCGCTGGCCTGGTTCTCGGCTGTGCTGCTGGCGGACAGGGTGAGGCTGGTGGGGGCGGTATTCCACGCCTTCCACAGCTCCAAGCCGGTGGAGCCGTCGTTGGCCTGGAAATACAGCGTCCCGTTCACGTTGGCGAGAAACCGGGGATCGCCGTGACTGAGGGCGCCGCCACTGCGAATGTCCTGGACAAGCACGGTACCGGCCGAGGTCCCGTCGCTCTTCCAGAGTTCAATGCCGTTGGTACCGTCGTTGGCCCGGAAATACAGCGTCCCGTTCACATTGGTGAGAAAATCGGGAATGCTGGTGTTGGTGCCACTGAAAATGTCCTTGACGAGCACGGTTCCGGTCGAGGTTCCGTCGCTCTTCCAGAGTTCAATGCCATTGGTGCCGTCGTTAGCCCGGAAATACAGCGTCCCGTTCACGTTGGTCAGAACTCCGGGACTGCTGGTGCTGGTGGCGTCGCCACTGCGAATGTCCTTGACAAGCACGGTTCCGGCCGAGGTCCCGTCGCTCTTCCACAGTTCCGTGCCTGTGAGGCCGTTGTTGGCCTGGAAATAGAACGTCCCGCTCACGTTGGTCAGATACGCGGGAGAGCTGCTGCTGGTGCCATCGCCACTGCGAATGTCCTTCATTAGCAAGGTTCCGGCCGAGGTCCCGTCGCTCTTCCACAGTTCCGTACCTGTGAGGCCGTCGTCGGCCTGGAAATAGAGCGTCCCGTTCACGTTGGTCAGATTCAATGGATAACTGCTAAAGCCACTGCGAATGTCCCGGACGAGCACGGTACCGGTCGAGGTCCCGTCGCTCTTCCACAGTTCATAGCCGTTGAGGCCGTTGTTGGCCTGGAAATAGAGCGTCCCGTTCACGTTGGTCAGTTCCCGGGCTCTGCTGCTGCCGCCACTGCGAATGTCCTTGACGAGCACGGTACCGGCCGAAGTCCCGTCGCTCTTCCACAGTTCAATTCCGGTGGTGCCATCGTTGGCCTGAAAATAGAGCGTTCCGTTGACGTTGGTGAGATACCGGGGATAGCTGTTAACGCCGCCGCTGAGAATGTCCTTGACGAGAACGGTACCGGCCGAGGTCCCATCGCTCTTCCACAGTTCATGGCCGGTGGTACCCTCGTTGGCCGTGAAATACAGCGTCCCGTTGACGTTGGTGAGATTCGCGGGACCGCTGCTGCTGGTGCCGTCGCCACTGCGAATGTCCTTGACGGGCACGGTTCCGGCCGAGGTCCCGTCGCTCTTCCACAGTTCGTCGCCGGTGAGGCCGTCGTTGGCCCGGAAATACAGCGTCCCGTTCAGGTTGGTGAGATACCGGGGACTGCTGGTGGTGCTTTCAATCCGAATGTCCCGGGCGAGCACGGTACCGGCCGATGTCCCGTCGCTCTTCCACAGTTCCGTGCCTGTGAGGCCGTCGTCGGCCCGGAAATACAGCGTCCCGTTCACGTTGGTGAGATTCGCGGGAGTGCTGCTGCCGCCACTGCGAATGTCCCGGGCGAGCACGGTACCGGCCGAGGTCCCGTCGCTTTTCCACAGCTCCGTGCCTGTGAGGCCGTCGTCGGCCCGGAAATACAGCGTCCCGTTCACGTTGGTGAAATTCGCTGCGTAGCTCGAGCCGATACCACTGAGAATGTCCTTGACGAGCACGGTACCGGTCGAGGTCCCGTCGCTCTTCCACAGTTCCAAGCCGTTGGTGCTGTCTCTGGCCGAGAAATACAGCGTCCCGTTCACGTTGGTGAGACCCACGGGAAAGCTGCCGCTGGTGGCGTCGCCACTGCGAATGTCCTTGACAAGCAAGGTTCCGGCCGAGGTCCCGTCGCTCTTCCACAGTTCCGTGCCTGTGAGGCCGTCGTCGGCCCGGAAATACAGCGTCCCGTTCACGTTGGTGAGATACCGGGGAGTGCTGCTGCTGTTGGCGTCGCCACTGCGAATGTCCTTGACAAGCAAGGTTCCGGCCGAGGTCCCGTCGCTCTTCCACAGTTCACTTCCGGTGGTGCCGTTGTTGGCCCGGAAATACAGTGACCCGTTGACGTTGGTGAGATCCCCGGGACTGCTGGTGACGTTGCCGCTGAGAATGTCTTTGACGAGCACGGTACCGGCCGAGGTCCCGTCGCTCTTCCACAGTTCATAGCCGGTGGTGACGACGAAGGCCCGGAAATACAGCGTCCCGTTCACGTTGGTGAGAAACGAGGGATAGCTGTGATTCAGACTTGCGCCACTGTAAATGTCCCGGACGAGCACGGTACCAGCCGAGGTCCCGTCGCTCTTCCACAGTTCCACGCCGGTGGAGCCGTCGTCGGCCCGGAAATACAGTGTCCCGTTCACGTTGGTGAGATACCGGGGAGTGCTGCTGCCACCACTGCGAATGTCCCGAACGAGCACGGTACCGGCCGAGGTCCCGTCGCTCTTCCACAGCTCCGTGCCTGTGAGGCCGTCGTCGGCCCGGAAATACAGCGTCCCGTTCACGTTGGTGAGATACCGGGGAGTGCTGCTGCTGGTGCCATCGCCACTGCGAATGTCCCGAACAAGCACGGTACCGGCCGAGGTCCCGTCGCTCTTCCACAGCTCCTCGCCGGTGAGGCCGTTGTTGGCTGTGAAATACAGCGTCCCATTGACTTCGGTGAATTGCTGGGGATCGCTGGGCAAAGTGATCCGATTGATATCGTTCACCAGCGCCACCGAGAGCATGACCCGGCTTTCGAGGGGTTGGACAGCTTTGCGGCGCGGCGGGCCAGGGCGGCGTTTCGCGGTCATTGAGGCAGACCACAGACGCGCGACAAATCGACGAAACTGGAAACGGATCATGCTGACGCCCCTCCCTGTCATTCGAACCGGATTCAGAAGAGGAGTTCGGCGGTGCCATGGATCACTGGTCACAGCGGAACTGGTCACACTGGACAAGACCCGAGCCAACTGATGCTGACAAGTTTCGAATCGCTCCTGAATAAAAACAACGACCCGGTTGTATAGACATGCTCAGGCGGTAGGTCAACACGGTCCAAGGGGCCAACTGGTTCAGAACGCCGGCCAGGCAGGGCCTGGTGCCGCAGGATGCATTTCCCCATAACGAAGATCCAAAAAGAGACTTGCGGCGAGACGCGCACGCTGTTTCAGCGCAGGAGGGCCTCTCCTGCACCTGTTCGGAGATGTTTCGGTCGGATGGCATTCCCCGAACTGGACTGGATCAATCCAACCCCGCCGTCCCCACGGCCGACCGCAACCTTCGTCCTTGAGATC
>Ga0315902_10004724_pt1 | contig 19524 bp, 16 predicted proteins | sample LakEriMetagenome_9_FD_203523 | JGI IMG/M metagenome (GOLD analysis project Ga0315902, IMG submission 203523) | Freshwater fungal communities from buoy surface, Lake Erie, Ohio, United States - Buoy 12 MA117 | ecosystem: Environmental > Aquatic > Freshwater > Lake > Lake biofilm | place: USA... | reverse complement strand
GGCGCGCCGCGTCCGCTCCGCGAGCTCGCCGGCGATCTCCGCGCAGGCCGCCGGGCCAAAGCCGTCCCACGAGCGCTCGTCGGCCGCGAGCCGCACCCCGACCGCCATGCCGCCGGCCTCCGAGCGCACAGCCTCGAGCACCTCCACGAGGAAGCGCAGGCGCCCCTCGGCCGTCGCCCCGTAGGCGTCCGTGCGCTCGTTGCGGCGGGGATGCATGAACTGCGCCGCCAGGTAGGCATGCGAGGCGGACACCTCGACGCCGTCGATGCCGCCGAGTCGCGCGAGCCGGGCCGCAGCCGCGAAGCCGTCCACGAGCTCGCCGATCTCGGCGACGCTGAGCGCACGCGGCTCGGTCTTGAAGCGCTGCGACGGCACGGCCGACGGCGCCACGGCCGGGGTCCGCGGAGCGGACGAGATCTGCTCGCGCCCGCCGTGGAAGAGCTGCACGAAGACGCGCCCGCCCTGGCCCTGCACGGCGTCGCTGATCGCCCGGTAGCCGTCCTTCACCGCCGGCAGATAGCCGCCGATCGTGTGCGCGGTCAGGAGGCCGCTCGGGTGCACCGCCGTCGCCTCGAGCCAGACCGCTGCCGCCCCGCCGCGGGCGCGCGCCTCGTGGTACGCGACGAGATCGGCGGTGGGCACGTGGTCGTGGACCAGGCTCGTCTGGTGCGACGTCGAGACGACGCGGTTGCGCAGGGCGACGGGGCCGAGGCGCGTCGGTGCGAGGAGATGCGGAAAGGGCCCGCTCATCGCGTCACCATAGACGCGCATCGGGGGACCGCGAGGGCTCGCCCACCGGGGTGGACGAGCCCTGGCGTTCCCCCACCCCTACCTTCGGTCGGCATGGCGATGCGGCTGATCATCCGCGCACGATCCGCGCGTCGAGCGCGGTCGCCCCGTCGGCCGTCGCGCGCAGCGGATTGATCTCCACCTCGGCCACCTCGGGGTGGGCGGCGAGGAAATCGCCCAGTCTGCAGGCGATGCGGGCGACGTCCTCGCAGTCCACGGACGCCTGCCCGCGGGCGCCGGCGAGCAGCGGCCAGGCGCGCAGGCCGCGCAGCAGCCCGGCAAGATGACGGAAATCCGTGGGCGCGGGAGCGAGCACGACGTCGTCCAGGACCTCGACGAAGACCCCGCCGACGCCGATGAGGATGACGGGGCCGAAGGCCGGGTCGCGGCGGGCGCCGACCACGAGGTCGACGCCGCCCGCCTCCGCCATCCGCTCGACCCAGATCCCGTCGGGCGCGATGCCGGACGCGGCCTCGACCGCGTGGTGCATCGAGCTGTACGCGTCGGCGGCCGCCTCCGGCGTGCCCACGCCGAGCACGACGCCGCCGGCGTCCGTCTTGTGCAGGAGGTCGGCGTGGACCGCTTTGAGCGCGGCGGGGGCGCCCACCGCCGCGAGGGCCGCCGCGGCCTCCTCGGGCGATGTCGCGAGGACCCCATCGGGGAACGGCACGCCGAGCTCCTGCAGCGCCGCCCGGGCCTCGGGGTAGGCGGGGCGCTCGCCGAGCTCGCGAGCCGGCACCGCCTCGTGGGCGGCGCCGGGGACCGACGCGGGGCGGTCGAGGCAGGTCAGGGCCCGCACCGCGTCCTCGATGCGGGCGAAGACCGGGACGCCGGCGGCGCGCATCCGGTTCAGCGTCTCCGTGCCCCCGGGCTCGACCATCGACTGCACGACGACGGGCTTGCCGTGCACCTCGGCGCTGCGGGCGATCGCCTCGGCGACCTCGATCTCCGTGTCCCCTGCCTCCGGGTGGTAGTCGCCGTACCCGCCGAAGTACCCCGTCATGACCAGCGCATCGACCTCCGGGGCGGCGAGCAGGGCGTCGGCGACGGCGTGGAAATCCCAGACCCGCGAGCCGTCGACCCCGGCCAGGTCGACGGGGTTCTGCGGCAGCGCGTTGCGCAGCACCGGCTCGACCCGCGCGCTCGTCTCCGCGGAGAACGCCGCGACCTCGAGTCCGGCCTCGGTGACGGTGTCGCTCGCGACCACGCCGTGCCCGCCGCCGTCGGCGAGGATCCCGATCCGCCGGCGGCCGAGCCCGCGCCCTCCGCGCAGGACGGAGACGGCGTCGACGAACTGCCCCGGCGTGTCGACCACGACCGCCCCCGCATCGCGACAGACCGCCCGCAGGACGCGGGACTCCGCGGCGAGGACGCCGGTGTGCGACGCGGCGGCGTGCGCGCCGGCCGCGGAGCGCCCCGCGTTGAAGAGGACGACGGGCTTGATCGCGGCCGCCTCGCGCACCGCCTCGGCGAAGGCCACCCCGTCGCGCGGCGCCTCGATGTAGGCGCCGATCACGCGCGTCGGCTCGTGGTGCGCGTAGTCGCGGATGAAGTCGGCAAGCGTGAGGTCCGCCTGGTTGCCCACGCTCGCGAAGCGGGTCAGGCCCAGCCCGGCGTGCTCGAGCTGGAGCGCGACCTCGAGCGCGAGGTTCCCGCTCTGCGTCGCGAAGCCGAGATCGCCGGACGGGAACGTGCCGCCGTAGACGTTGAGGCGCCCGGCGTCCTCGTACAGCCCGAGGCAGTTCGGGCCGAGCAGGCAGGCGCCGGCGGCACGCACCTCTTCGACCATCGCCCGCTGCACGGCCTCGCCCTCCGCCCCGGTCTCGCCGAAGCCCGCGCTGATCACCACGAGCGCGCGCGCCCCGAGGGCGAGCGACTCGCGGATCGCGTCGGGCACCCCGGCGGCCGGCACCACGATCACGGCGAGATCGACGTGCGCGTCGACCTCGGCGATCGTCGTCTGGACCGGGATCCCGTAGAGCTCGCCCCCGCGCAGGCTGACGAAGTGGGTGTCGCGCAGGTCCTGCGTGTCGGCGAAGGACTTGGTCACCCAGCCGCCCCACTTGAGGGTGTCGCCCGTCGCCCCCACGAGCAGCACGCTCCGCGGCTCGAATAGCGGGGTCAGGTCGCGGCGCTCGCTCACCCGATCTCCGCCGGGTCGACGGCGAGCGCGGCGGGCACCCCGCGCTTGACGAGGGCGTTCGCCACGATCACGCGCTGGATCTCGGACGTGCCCTCCCAGATCCGGTCGACGCGCAGCTCGCGCAGGAACCGCTCGGCGGCGTTGCGCCGCATGTAGCCGCGGCCGCCCCAGACCTGGACGCAGCGATCGGCGCAGGCGTACGCGCGCTCGGAGGCGAACAGCTTCGCCATCGACGCGCGCGCGTGGACGAGCTTCGGCGGCGCGCCGTCGTCGAGCATCTGCGCGCACTGGTACGTGAGCAGGCGCGCGGCCACGCAGTCCGCGGCGGAGTCGGCGAGCGGGAAGCTGACGCCCTGGAAGTCCATGATCGGCTGCCCGAACTGCTCGCGCTCCACCGCCCAGCCGACCGCGTCGTCGAGGAGCCGCCGCATCGCGCCGACGCAGCGTGCGGCGATGTGGATGCGCTCCTCCACGAACCAGGCGTGCTGGCCGGCATCCCCCTGCCCGATCTGGCCGGGGCCGCCGAGGACGGCCGCCTCCGGCACCACGCAGTCGAGCCGGAAGGTCGGGTGGCCGTCGGGGAAGACGTGGGTGAAGGCGGGGTCGTCGATGACCTCGACGCCGGGCGTGTCCCGGTCGACGAGGAACAGGGTCGGCAGGAGCGCCTCGCCGTCGACGACGTTGGCCATCACGATCAGGAAGTCGGCATGGTCGCCGGAGGTCACGAACCACTTCTCGCCCGTGATCCGGAAGCCGCCGTCCACGCGCTCGGCGCGCGCCTCGATCCCCGACGCGTCGGAGCCCGCGTCGCGCTCGGTGACCGCGTACGCATCGGCGCGCTCGCCGGCGAGCGTCGGGCGCAGGTAGGCGTCGATCTGCTCGGGGGTCCCGAGGGCGAGCACGTTGTAGGCGCCGCCCATCAGCCACCAGAGGCCGTTCGTGACGCGCCCGAGCTCCTCGTGCACGATCACGTGCTCCATCATCGACCAGCCCTGCCCGCCGTGCTCGGGGGCGTGGTTGCCGCCGACGAGGCGCAGCTCGCGGGCCAGCCGCCGGATCTCCGCGCGCACGTCGTCGGGCACGCGGCCGCCGGCCAGCTCCGCGGCCTCCTCGTGGGGCAGCAGGGCGTCGGCGAAGGCGCGCGCACGCTCGCGCAGGTCGCGCTGATCGGCGGTCAGCGCGAAGTCCATCAGGACTCCCCGGAGAGCACGATCAGCGCGTCGAGCGCGATCCCCTCGCCGTCGCGCACCACCAGCGGGTTGACGTCGATCTCCGAGACGCGCGGGTGGTCATGGGCCACGCGGCCCAGCACGACCAGCGCCCCGGCCACCGCCCGCACCTCATCGTCGGAGAGCCGGTGGGCGAGCGGCCCGACCTCGCGCACGAGCCGCTCGGCGTCGGCCGGGCCGATCGGCGCGAGTGCGGCGCGCGCGGTATCGCCCACCGCCTCGGCCCAGGAGCCGCCCACGCCGACGACGACCACGGGGCCGTAGAGGGGGTCGCGGACGAGCCCGCACAGGACCTCGGCGCCGCCGCGGACCTCCTCGCAGACCAGGACGGGGCCGCCGATCCGCTCCGCGGCCGCCGCCGCGCGCTCGGGATCGGTGCAGCCGAGGATCACGCCGCCGTGCTTCTCCTTGTGCGCGGGCCCGTCGGCCTTGACCACCACGGTGGCCCCGATCTCCTCGGCGGCGCGGCGCGCGCCGTCGGGGTCCGCGGCGCGGATCTCCAGCGGGGCGGCGATCCCGTAGCGGACGAGCACGGCCTTCGCGTCGGCCTCGGCCAGGTGGCCGTCGGGGCGCTCGAGCTCCGGCGCCTCGACCGCCCCCGCAGCGGGCGGCGCCTCGGGGATGCGCGGCTGCCACTGGGCGGCCCGGGCGATCGCCCGCATGCCCAGCCCCGCGCCGATCAGGACGGGCACGCCGCCGCGGGCCGCCTCGAGCACGCACTCGTCGGCGGGGTCGGAGACCGCGGTCGACAGCACGGCGCAGAAGGCGCCGCCGGCGAGCGCGGCGTCGGCCATCGCCCGGCAGGCGTCGAGCGCGTTGTCGCGCTCGCCGTTCGTGAAGCGCCACGACTGGTCGATGTTGATGACGACGTTGTCGACCTCGGGGTGCGTCGCGCAGCGCATCGTGAGATCCGGGACGATCACCTCGGGATCGGCGAAGGCCCAGTAGTCGATCGGGTTGTGGACCCCATGGAACGGGAAGGCCGCGTCGATGTCGCGGGCGAGGTCGTCCGGCAGGGGCGTGAGCGGCATGCCGGCGGCGTCGGCGAGGTCCGCCACGAGCTCCGCCTCGCCGCCCGAGTTCGTGAGGAGCACGGTGCGGGTGCCGTGCGGGCGGCGCGGCGCCCCGAGCACCTCCAGCTGCTCGAGCCACTCGCCGTAGTCGTCGACGCGGATCGCCCCGTAGGAGCGGCAGAGGGCGTCGAAGGCCCGGTCCGACCCCACGATCGCCCCGGTGTGCGCCATCGCGTTGCGCGCGGCGACCTCGCTGCGCCCGACCTTCATGACCACGACCGGCTTGCCCGCCTCGGCGGCGCGCTCGAGGGCCACCCGGAAGGCGGCCGGGCGGCGGACCGCCTCGAGGAACAGCCCGATCGCGCGGGTGCCCTCGTCGGCGGCGTGGAAGGCGAGCCAGTCGGACGCGTCGCGGCTCGTCTCGGATCCGATCGAGATGACGCTGCGGAAGCCCACGCGCGGCCCCAGCGCGAGCACCGCCTCGCCGATCGAGCCGGAGCCGACGATCGCGGCCACGGCGCCCGGCCGGAAGCCCGGGCAGATCGTGCCGATCCAGCCGGAGGGCCGCTCCGGCACCGCGAAGCCCATGCAGTTGAAGCCGACGCAGACGGCGTCGGCGGCGTTGAGGCGCTCGCGCACCTGGGCGCGGGCGGCGTCGCCCTCCTCGCCCGCGGCCTCGGCGCCGAGGCCGGGGATCACGAACGTGCGGTGGCCGGCGGCCAGCGCCTCCTCGAGGGCCGGGACGATCGTGCGGGCCCCGAGACCGATCGCGACCACGTCGGGACGCCACGGCAGGTCGGCGACGGAGGAGACGCACGGGACGCCGCCCGCCGTCTCCCGGGTCGGGTGCACGCCGATCACCTCGCCGCCGTGGGCGGACAGGTTCTCGATCAGCGTGTAGCCGAGGCCGCGGTCGGAGGCCCCGACGACCGCCGCGCGGCGCACGTCGAGGAGCGGGGCGAGATCGGTGCGCAGGGCGTCGGTCATGGCGCTTCGAGCATCTCCTCAAGTCGGGTGGAGCGGGCCTCGTCCTCCGGCCCGAGGCGCAGGACGCCCGGGGCGAGACGGTACTGATCGCGGAGGATCTCCGCGAGGATCACCCGCTCCGGCTCGGCGACGCCGGCCTCCCGCCCCCGCTCGACGAGCGCCGTCAGGGCGGCGAGGTAGGCGAGCCAGGCGGCGGCGTCGCCGGAACGGATCAGCTCGCGGATGCGCGCCTCGCCGAGCTCGTCGGGGGCCTCGCCGAGCGCGCCGGCGATGCGATCGACGAGCAGCGGCCCGAACCGCTCGACCTCGGGCGTCAGCCCGAGCCAGTCGTGGCGCCCGTGGCTAGGGCCCGTCATCGATGCCGGGCACCGACTCGCGGAGCAGGTCGTGGAAGTGCCCGACGGCGTTCTCGTTGTCGTTCAGCACGCCGCGCGTGTAGGTGAGCGACTCGAGCCCGGCCTGGACGCCGTCGCAGAGCACGACGTCCTCGTCCATGACCTCGCTGTTGATCAGGCTGTTCAGCCGCCGCACGGCGCGATCGCGGACGCCCTCGGACGGCGACCGGAACACCATGAACAGCGTGCGGGTGCGGCGCACGCCATCGGGATGCAGCTGCCACATGTCGATCGAGTCCGGGTAGATGTCGATGAACTGCGCGGGCCAGAGGTGGATGTACGTCCACTGCTCCCGCAGCTCAGCCGGGAACTCCGGCATCGGCCGGTGCAGCCGCTGGTAGAGCCGCTCGACGAGGTCGCGCGAGGGGTTGTCCCGCAGGGGACCGTCGATCCAGGCGGCGCGCCGGTGCAGCGTGGCACGGTACTTCGGGTAGTCGAGGAGCCGCAGGAGCCCCGGATGCCCGACGGGCACGTGGTAGCCCTCGAGGTAGTTGTCGGCGAGCGTCTTCCAGTTGTGCTCGTAGGCGTCCCAGACGCGGCTCGTCTCCGGGGCGGGCACGAGGTCGAGGGCGTCGCCGAGGCGCCGCGAGCGCACGACGTCCGGGAGGCCGCGGGCGATCTCGCGGGGCCGCCAGTCGCGCTGCGTCACGGGCACGAGGCGCTCGATCCCGAGACCCTCGAAACGCTCGGCGATGTCCCCGAACCACTCGCGCAGCGGCTCCGCCCCGGGGTCCATGTTGACGAACACGAGGCCGCCCAGCGTGTCGACCTGGAACTCCGGCAGCCGCACGGCGTCGCGGTCGAAGTCCTCGCCGAACCCGCGGCCCTCGGGCATCGCGGCGAGCGTCCCGTCGAGGCGGTAGGTCCAGCCGTGGTACGGGCAGCGCAGGACCTTCCCGCACGAGCCGCTGCCCGTCGCCAGCTGCGCGGCGCGGTGCCGGCAGACGTTGGAGAACGCGCGCAGGGAGCCCTGCTCGTCGCGCACGACGACGACGGGCTCGCCCGCGATGGACCCGGTGGCGAAGTCGCCGGGCTCGCGCACCTCGGCCACGTGCCCGATCGCGATCCACGCCCGCGCGAACACCTCGCGCCGCTCGCGCTCGAGGATGGCCGGGTCGGAGTAGGCATGCGCGTGCAGGGTCATGGCCGCCCCGCCCGAGCGGGTCGGCCGTGCGCGGCGGCGGGTCGCGCTCACAGGCCGAGGACCTCCCCGAGCACCGTGTCGAGCAGCCGCCGCGCCTCGGCGCGGGGCACGGCGTCGATCAGGACGTACTCCCCGAGGCCGTCGGCGAACGCCGCCAGCCGCAGCGCGGCCTCGGCCGCATCGAGGTCCGGGGAGATCCGGCCGGCGGCCTGCGCGTCGCCGATCAGCTCCGCGATCGACCCGACCCAGCGCAGCGAGCGGTCCACGACGCTGGCGCGCACATCCGGGTGGAACAGCGCGAGGCGCTGCATCTCCGCCCAGATGACCCAGCTCTCCCGCACCTCCGGATCGTCGGAGAGCTGCTGCGCGAACAGGCCGCGGATGCGCTCGACGGGATCCTCGATCTCGGCCAGGCGCAGAGCGAGCGCCTCGGCGGCCCGCCGATCGTGCAGGTCGAAGGCCTGGCGGATCAGCTCCTCGCGCGTGTCGAAGTGGTAGTGGAGGAGCGCGCTCGAGACGCCGGCCTCGCGGGCGACCGCGGCCATCCGCAGGCCCTCCGCCCCGTCCCGCGCGATCACGCGCGCCACGGCGGCGAGGATCGCGGTGCGGCGATCGTCGGTCGTCCCGCCGGCGGGCGGCGTGAGGCTGACTGCACGGTCAGGCATGGCGGTAGCCTACCGGACGCGGCCGGAGCCGCCAATGCGGCCCCTAGGAGACGTCGGCCAGCGCCCGTGCGTACGCGGGGTCGCCCGGCCGCAGCCAGGTCGCGAGGCGGTAGCTGCCCCGTGCTCCGACCAGGTCGCCGACGCCCTCGAGCGCGCGCCCCTGGAGGAAGTAGGCGTAGTGGTCGTTCGGCGCGGCCTCCACGGCGGCGTTGGCCTCGGGCAGGGCGTCGCGGAAGCGCCGCGCCCGCAGGTACGCGATCGCGAGCATCTCGCGGATCGAGCCGCTGGCGGGCGAGCGGTCGCGGGCCGCCTCGAGGGGCGGGATCGCCGCCAGGTACTCACCCGCATCGAGGTGCGAGCGGGCCTCGGCGTAGAGCTCGTACACGCCGCCGTCCACGGCCTGAGTCTAGCCCCCGCGCCGTCGGGGGCCGCGCCGGGGTCGCACCGCGCCCCGGATCCGCTCGCGCCGATCGAGCCGGGCCCGCACCCGCCCGACGACCGCGCGCGTCTCGCGGCGCGCCTCGCGCAGGGCCGCCCGCGCCTCGTCGGGCGGCGCGTAGCGCGCCCGCTCGAGCGCATCCGCCCAGGCGCCAGCGTCGAGGCCGTAGAGCCGCTGCAGCGCGCGGGCCACATCCGCGGCGGGCGCGGCCCGCGTTGCCGCGCCCTGATCGGCGAGCCAGCCGGCGAGGACGTCGCGCAGGGCGACGGCGCCGGCGCCCGGGTCCTCCTCGGCGAAGGCGCGCAGCTCGCGTCGGCGCTTCGGGAGCCAGAGGGCGAGACCGAAGAGGGCCAGGCCAAAGACGATCAGCCCCGCGACGGCGGCTCGGCGGCCCCACCCCGCCCCCTGCTCGGCGCCGCCGCTGCCGCCGTCCTGCGCGCCGGTGCCGCCGCGGTTCGGGCCGTTCGGCCCGCCGGGGCGCTCCCCCGGCGCGACGAGCCCGGCGAGCGCGGCGGCGCCGACCCCGGCCGCGCTCGCCGGGAACGCGGGCGAGGTGCTCGAGGTCGGGAGCGGCAGCGAACGGGTCGGGGTCGGCTCGAAGGCGACCCAGCCGGCGTACGGGAAGCGCACCTCGACCCACGCGTGCGCATCGCGGTTGGTGATGATCCGGCGGTCGCCGTCCGCCTCGCCCTGCGTGAAGCCGACGGCGACCCGGCTCGGGATGCCGTGCATGCGCAGCAGGGCCGCCATCGCCCCGGCGAAGTACTGGCAGTGGCCGCTGCGCGCGGGCGAGAGCACGAAGCTCGGCAGGGGGCCGGCGGGGCTGCCCGCGGCGTAGCTGGCCGTCTCGTCGTACTCGAACTCGCGCTGGAACCAGTCCTCGAGCAGGACCGCGGCCTGGTACGGGGTCTCCGCCTCCTGCGTCACCGTGCGCGTGGCGCGGTAGGCGCTGCGCCAGCCGGCGAGCGCCCCCGCGTCGACCCCGCCGCGGCCGATCTCGTCCGCGAGGATCCGCTCGACCTCCCGCTCGCGGTCGGGCGCTCCGAACGCCGGGAAGGCGACGCCCGCCAGCGACACCAGCGCGGCCGGTGGCAGCGACGCCCCCGGCAGCCCGTCCGAGCGCGGCGGGCGGCTCGCGTCGAGCGCCTCCTGGCCGTAGGGACCGGGCTGCTCCTGCTCCGTGCGCTCGTCCGCGCCGGCGCTCCACGGGGCCGCCGAGTCCTGATCGGCGTTCCGCCCCACCACCGGATCCGCGGCCGCCTCCGCGCCCATCGCCGCCGAGGGGTCGGTCGGCGCCCCGAGGACGTCACGGTCCAGCAGCTCCGGGGTGACGGGGAGCCTGACCGTCTCGGCGGCGTACGCGACATCGAGCGGCAGGGGCGCGCCCAGCCGCACGACGCCGTTCGCCGTGACGGTGGCCGGGAGGGCGTCGTCGGCGAGGCCGCGCACGCCGATCGTGCCCCCCGGCAGCGGCAGCTCGGCGGTCTGGAGGGCCACGTTGCGGATCCGGACCTCGCGCACCGCCCGCTCGCCGACCCGGGCGGCCTGCGGCAGCGCCGACTCCGGCAGCGGGAAGTCGGCTCCGTCGATCGTCTGCTCCGCGCTCCCCGCGCTGCGCCAGCGGGCGCCGTCGAAGCCCTCGAGCACCCCGACCCGCAGGTAGCCGATGTCGCGCCCCTCGACCTCGAGCACCGCCACCTCCTCGCCGGCGAAGTCGAGCGCCTGGAGCGACTGGTCCCAGACGAAGCCGACCGTGACCGGCTCGGGCTCCTCGATCGTCCAGTCCTGCCACGCCCAGGCCCCGGAGCCGACGGCGAGCGGGCCGGTCAGCGCGAGCAGCGCCGCCACCCCGAGCAGGCCGCCCGACCACAGCGCGGCCGTCGGCGCACGTCCGCGCGCCTCGCCGCCCACCAGCACCAGCAGGGCGATCGCGAGCGCCGCCAGCCCGAGCGCGTACGCCCAGACGGGTTCGAGGCCGAGGAAGAGGCTGCCGACGGCGGTGGCGACGGCGACGGCGAGGACCGCCGGCAGGGGTGAGCGGTAGACGATCAGGGCGAGCGCGGCCACGAGGGCGAGGAGCAGCCCGACGAGGCGGACGACCGCGACCGCGTCGGGCTCCGCGGCGGCATCGGCCGGGTACAGGACCTGCACCCACGCCCGCCCGATCTCGCCGAGCGCCAGCCCCGTCTGACGCAGGTAGCCCGAGGCCCCGAGGTAGCCGTCCGGGCCGCCGACGTCCGGCTGGAGCGGCCAGCGGCCGGTCCGCAGGCCGGCCACGGCGAGAACGGCCGCAAGCAGCGCGACCGCCGACGCGCTGATCCGCGGCAGTCCCGCGGGCGCCATCCGCACGAGCCAGGCGACGGCGAGGCAGGCGGCGAGCGCGATCGCGATGCCCGGCCACCCCTCCGGGGGCTCGAGCATCCGCCGCAGCTGCGCCGCCACGGCGACGCCGCAGGCGAGCGCCAGCGCGGTCACGAGCAGCGCTCCGCCGACGCGCCTCACGCGGGCGCCCCCGCCGGCTCGGTGTGCGCAAGGCCGGGGCCGTCGCGCCCGACATCCACGATCTCGACCGGACAGCGGCGGCTCGCGCGGTCCGCCCACGCCGCGAGACCCTCGCTCGGCGACGCCGTGACGACGATGATCGTGCGCGCCGCGAGGGCATCGGGGCAGCGGGCCAGTCGCGCGCCGAGATCGTCCCGGCGGTCCGCGGGGGCCGTCGACAGCGCATCGAGGGCGTGGGCCCGCGCGGCGGCGGTGCCGTCGAGCGGGACGCGCTCGCGCCGCTCGGCCTCGACCGCGAGCACGGCGGCCGTCTCGGCCCGCGACAGGGCCTGGGCGAGGGCGGCCGCCCGCCGCAGCGCGGCGTCGATGCGCTCGGGATCGACCGCGGCCCCGTCGTGACCGGGATCGGCGACCACGAGCACCTCGACCCGCCCGGAGTCCTCGAGCTCGCGCACCATCAGGTCACCCGTGCGCGCGGAGGTCTTCCAGTCGACGCGGCGCAGGGACTCCCCGGGCTGGTGCTCGCGGATGCCGTGCAGGTCGAACCCCACCGTGCGCACCCGTACGCCGTGCCGGCGCCCGTCACCGCCCGTGCCGCCGCGCCCGTCGGCCTCGGCCCGTGCGGCGTCCAGCCAGACGATCGTGTCGCCCTTGGCCGCCGCCGGCCGCTCGACCGCGGCAAGCCCGAGTGGGTCGACGACCCGCACGCGGGCGGCGCCCAGCGGGTAGCGCCCGCGCCGTCCGGCGATGCCCGCCGCCTCGCCGTGCGCGACGCCCTGCGCGCGCCGCAGGGCCACGTCGAGCGGGCGGCCGAGCAGGTCGACCGTGAGCCGCGCATGCCGGGGCAGGGCGCCCGTCACCGCCAGTCGGCAGGACCAGGGCCTGCCCTCGACCGGCCGGGGCGGACTCAGGCGCACCTCCAGCGCCAGCCCGGCCGCGCGGTTGCGCAGGCAGTAGGCGACCGCGGCCGCCGGGCCGAGGAGGAACGCCAGCGCGACGATGCCGAGCACCGGCGCCCCGAACCCGCGGGCGGCGACGTAGAGCCCGATCCCGCAGGCGAGGACGACCCATCCGCGGGCGGTCGGCATGGCTACAGGGGCAGCGGCGTGCGGGCGACGATGTCGGCGATCACGTCCGCCGGCGTGGCGCCCGCCGCGCGCGCATCCGCCGACGGGACGACGCGGTGCGCGAGCACGCGCGGCGCGACGAGCGCGACGTCCTCGGGGGTGACGAAGGCGCGTCCGCCGAGCAGGGCGCGGGCTCGGGCCATCCGCATCATCACGACGCCGGCGCGCGGGCTGGCCCCGAGGGACAGGCGCGGGTCGTCGCGGGTGCGCCCGAGGATGCCGACGGCGTACTCGTTGACCGCGGCCTCCACGTGGAGATCACGGGCGAGGCGGATCGCCGCGCGCAGCTCGTCGACGTCCGCCACGGGGGCGATCGCCTCGACCGGGTCGCCCGCGGCGTGCTCGGCGAGGAGCCGGACCTCGTCCTCGCGTGACGGGTAGCCCAGCGAGAGCAGCATCGCGAAGCGGTCGAGCTGGGCCTCGGGCAGCGGGAACGTGCCCTCGAACTCGATCGGGTTCTGGGTGGCGATCACCATGAACGGCGCGGCGATCCGGTGACCCGTGCCGTCGACCGTGACCTGCCGCTCCTGCATCGCCTCGAGCAGCGCCGCCTGGGTCTTCGGGGAGGCGCGGTTCGCCTCGTCGACGAGCAGGAGGTTCGTGAAGATGGGGCCGGGTCGGAAGTGGAACTCGTGGTCGCGCTGGTCGAACACCTCGACCCCGGTGATGTCGCCGGGCAGGAGGTCGGGGGTGCACTGGATCCGCGCGAAGTCGACGCCGACCGCCCGGGCCAGCGAGCGGGCGAGCGCGGTCTTGCCGACGCCCGGGACGTCCTCGAGCAGGACGTGGCCCTCGCCGACGAGCGCGGTCAGGAGGTCCGCGATCAGCCCGGGCGGCGTCCGCACCGCGCGGTCGATCTCGTCGTGGACGCGCTGCAGCGCGCCCACCGCGCGCTCCGCCGCGAGTTCGGTGTGCCCGCCCGCCATCGTGCTGAGTCTATCGGCGTCCGGAAGCCGGTGGCCGAACGCGCTCAGGCGGCTGCGGCCAGCAGGCGGTCGAGCAGGCGGTACGTGATGCCCCACAGCACGACGTCCGCGGCGTCGGCGTGCGGAAGGCGCCAGGCCGACACGCGCGTCGGGGCCTCGGGCACCTCCGCGCTGACGTGCTCGAGGTCGGCGAAGGGCGTCCACCAGGCCGCCGCCATCTCCTCGGAGAGGACGAGGGGCGCATCGCGCGTGATGTGGGCCACGTAGGCGCCGATCAGGATCGGGAACGCGCGCGGCTGCAGCGGCTCGAGCATCCCGAGGACGGTGCCCGCGTCGAGCGGGTCGAAGCCGACCTCCTCCAGCGTCTCCCGGGCCGCGGCGGCCAGCGGATCGGGGTCCTCCGGCTCGACGCGGCCGCCCGGCAGGCCGACGTGCCCCGACCAGGGGTCGCCGGCCCGCTGCGCCCGCCGGCAGAGCAGGATCTCGCTCCCGCGCTCGCCCTCGCGCAGGCAGAGCATCACGCTGGCCGTGGCCGGCGGCGGCGGGCCGTCCAGCGTGCCGGCCAGCCGCGCGGCGAGCACGCCGATGTCGGGTACGGGCGCCATGCACCGAGGGTACCCGCCCCCGCGCGCTGCGGGTACGCTCCGAGCCATGGAGCGGCTGTGGGCACCCTGGCGCCTCGAGTTCGTGAAGGCGGCCTCCGGGCACGACCCGCTCGAGTGCGTCTTCTGCGCGGCGCCCGCCCACGGCGACGACCGGGCGGCCCTGATCGTGCACCGCGGGGAGCGCTGCTTCGCGCTCCTCAACCTGTACCCGTACACCAACGGGCACCTCCTGATCGCCCCCTATCGGCACCTCGCGCAGCCCGGCGAGCTCGATGCGGACGAGCGCGCCGAGCTGTGGGACCTGCTCGACCGCGGCCTGCGCACCCTCGACGCCACCCTGCGGCCGCACGGCGCGAACGCCGGCCTCAACCTGGGCCGCGCCGCGGGCGCGGGCATCGAGGGGCATCTGCACCTCCACGTGGTGCCCCGCTGGAACGGCGACACCAACTTCATGCCGGTCCTGGCCGACACGCGCGTGATGCCGCAGTCCCTCGACGACTCCTGGCGTCTGATCAGCGAGGCATGGGTACCCTCCAGTCCATGACGCTCGATCCCGCCATCTTCAAGGCCTACGACGTCCGCGGCACCGTCCCGGACCAGCTCGACCCCGAGGGCGCCCGCCGCATCAGCCGCGCCTACGTGGAGGCCTTCCGGCCGAAGCGGATCGCGATCGGGCACGACATGCGCCTCTCCTCCCCCGACCTCGCGCGCGCCGCGATCGAGGGCGCGATCGCCGGCGGCGCCGACGTCGACGTGCTCGGGGAGATCGGCACCGAGATGCTGTACTTCGCCGTCGCCGAGAACGGCCTCGACGGCGGCCTGATCGTGACCGCGTCGCACAACCCGGCCGAGTACAACGGGATGAAGATCGTGCGCGCCGGCGCCCAGCCGGTCGGCAGCGCCTCCGGCCTGAACGAGGTCAAGGCCGTCGCGCTCGGCGACCCGCTGCCGGACGCCGCGCAGCCCGGGACCGCGAGCCCGGTCGACGTCCTCCCGGCGTACGCCGAGAAGGTGCTGTCCCTGGTCGACCTCGCCGCGATGCGCGACCTCGAGGTCGTGCTCGACGGCGGCAGCGGCATGGCCGGGACGATGCTCGGGCCGATCCTCGAGCGGCTCCCGATCACCGCGGTGCCGTTCTTCCTCGAGCCGGACGGCGCCTTCCCCGACCACCAGCCGAACCCCCTGCTCGAGGAGAACCGGGCCTTCATCGAGGGCAAGGTGCGGGAGCACCCCGGCGCCCTCGGCATCGCCTGGGACGGCGACGCGGACCGCTGCTTCTTCATCGACGAGGACGGCGTATTCGTCCCCGGCGACTTCGTCACCGCGCTGCTCGCCGAGGAGGTGCTGCGCCTCCACCCCGGCGCCACGATCCTCTACGACGTGCGGGCCTCGCGCGCCGTGCCCGACACGGTCGAGCGCTGCGGCGGCACCGCGCAGGTGTCGCGCGTCGGCCACGCGTTCATCAAGGTGGCGATGCAGGAGACCGGCGGGATGTTCGCCGGCGAGGTCTCCGGGCACTACTACTTCCGCGAGTTCTACGGCGTGGACACGGGCATCCTGCCCGCGCTCCTCGTGCTGCAGCTCGTCTCGCGCTCCGGTCGCCGCCTCGCCGACCTGCTCGCGCCCCTGCGCGAGCGGTACCACATCACCGGCGAGATCAACTCCCCCGTCCCCGACGTCGCCCTCAAGCTGCAGGAGCTCAAGGACCGCTACGGCGCCGGGGCGACCATCAGCCACCTCGACGGCATCTCGATCGACCACGACACCTGGCGCTTCAACGTGCGCCCGTCCAACACCGAGCCCCTCCTGCGCCTCAACCTCGAGGCCCAGAGCGCGGCGGAGATGGCCGAGCGCCGCGACGAGGTGCTCGCGGTGATCCGCGGATGACGGACCACGAGGCGCTCGTCGCCGCGGTGGCGGCCATCGTCGACGGCGGCGAGGAATCCGACGCGATCCTGCGGGCGGCCGTCGACGCGCTGGCCTCCGCCAGCGGGGCCGGCGTCGGCATCCGCTTCGTCGAGGAGGGCGCCTTCACCGATGGCCCCTGGTCCGGCCCGGCCGGCAAGCGGGCCGCCGAGGTGCCGATCCGCTACGAGGACGACGTCGTCGCGGAGCTCGTCTCCAGCGCGCCACTCGACGACGCGGCGCGGGCCGCGTGGGAGCGCGTCGCCGACCTGCTCAGCCCCTTCTGCCTCGTGGGCTGGGACATCGGCGGCGAGGACTGGGAGCCGTAGGCCCTAGACCCCAGTGGACGACGGAGCGCGGCCGATCAGGATCCGGTCGAGGTCGTCGCGCACCTGATGCGGGTCGTTGACGCCGCGCAGCGCGAGCTCCGCGTCACCCACCTCGGAGCCGGCCGTGTCGAACTCGACGTCGCCGAAGTTGAGCAGTCGCCCGAGCAGGCCCTGGCCCGTGTTGACGTTCTGGATGCGCTCGAGGCTGGCGCTGCGCTCGTTGCGGTTGAGGATGCCGTGGCGGACGATCAGCCGGCGGTCGGTGACCGTGTAGTGCGTATCGAGCCGCCGCAGCCAGGCGAGCACGACGACGATCGCCACGAGGATCACCGTGGCGGCGAGGAACCAGGTCACCGCAACGCTCGAGACCTGGCTCAGCACGATGCCGACCAGGAGCGGGATGCAGGCCAGGATCCCCCACCGCAGGATGAACGTCAGCGACCACTTCCAGGTCGGCCGCCCGGCCCAGATCAGCTTCTCACCATCGAGGATGTCCGCCATCTCCTACCCCTCCAATGCGGGTGACGAGGGCACGGTACAGGACGGCTGCCCGGGACGCATGTGCAGGTGGTAGCGTCCCCCCGTGGCCTCCACCTGCGACGTCTGCATCATCGGAGCGGGGCTCGTCGGCTCCTCCACCGCCAACGCGCTCCTGCGCGCCGGGGCCGGCTCCGTCACGCTCGTCGATCGCGCCCACCCGGGCGCGGGCGACTCGGGGCTCACCTTCGGGATGGTCCGTCGCCACTACACGAACCCCGTCCTGATCGGGCTGTCGATGCTCGGCACCGAGATCCTGATCAACTGGGACCGGGAGGTCGGGGTCGGCGCCAGCGGCTACGTGCCCACGGGCTACCTCCTGCCCGTCCCCGAGCGGCTCGCCGACGTCTGCCGCGGCCAGGTCGAGCGCCAGCGCGCCCTCGGCCTCGACACCGCCTTCATCGCCCCCGACGAGATCCGGGCCGTGGAGCCCCTGATGGCGCTCGACGACGTGGCCGGCGCGGCCTACGAGCCCGCGGGCGGGGTCTGCGACGCCCGCCAGATGATCGCGGGCTGGACCCTCGACTCGCTGGCCCGCGGCCTCGACCTGCGCCAGGACGCGGCCGTCGAGGAGATCCTCGTCGCCGGCGGGCGCGCCGTCGGCGTGCGCCTGCGGAGCGGCGAGGAGATCCACGCCGGCCGCGTGGTGGTCGCCACGGGCGGCTGGTCGGGCGAGCTGCTCGACCCGCTCGGCTGGGAGACCCCGATCGCGCTCAGCCGCATCCAGGTCGCGGTCCTGCGCCTCGACCCCGGCCAGCCCGCCCCCGCCGCCGTCACCTCCGACGCCGTCTCCAACGTGGTCGTGCGGTCGGCCACCGGACGCGACATCTGGGTCGTCGCCTACCAGGCCGGCACGCCGGAGATCCACGTGCGCGACGACTGCCAGCTGCCCCTCCTCGACGGCTACGAGGAGGCGATCCGCAGCGCGCTCGCGGCGCGCTTCCCGTCGCTGGCCGGCCAGCCGCTGGTCGGCGGCTGGGGCGGCGCGTACGACCACACGCCCGACTGGCACCCGGTCGTGGGGCCGGTGCCCGGCGTCGAGGACCTCTGGGTCTGCGCCGGCTGGTCGGGGCACGGCCTCAAGTCCACGCCCGCGATCGGGCGCGTCCTCGCCGACGTGATGGTCGGCCGCGAGCCCGCCGTGGACATCGCCGCGCTCGCGCCCGACCGCTTCGCCCGCGGCGAGCTCAACCCGCTCGCGTACGGGCCCGGCGCGCGCGCCTAGTCGGCCGCGCCCGGCGTGACCCGGTAGGCGTCGATCACCGAGTCGACCTGCCGCAGCGAGGCGAGCACCGACTTGAGCTCCCGCAGGTCGCCGATCTCGAGCACGTACCAGTTGCGGGCCATGCCCTCGCCCGTGTGCCCTCCGTACTCGACGACGTTGCAGCCGTGCTCGGCCACCGTGCGGCCGATGTCCTCGAGCAGGCGCGGGCGGTCCCAGGCGTCGACGCTGATCCCCACCCGGAACGACGCCTCGGGCTCCTCCCCGCTCCAGGCGACGCCGGCGAAGCGCTCCGGCGTGCGCGCGAGTTGACGCGCGTTCGGGCAGTCCCCGCGGTGGATCGTGATGCCGCGGCCGACGCTGATGTAGCCCACGATCGGGTCGCCCGGCACCGGGGTGCAGCACTTCGCCATCCGCACCATCACGCCCGGGTCCTCGACGCCGTCGACGACGATCCCGTAGGAGTCGGAGGCGAGCGCGCGGGTGCGCGCCCCGCCCTTGCGGGTCGGCGCGGGCTCGGTCGCCACCTCCTCGGTCTTGAGGTGCGCGAGCAGCTTGCCGATCACCTGCGGCACCGTGATGTTGCCGGCGCCGAGCGCGACGTAGAACTCCTCGGCCTTGCGGTAGCCCATCTCGCGCATCACGCCGGCGAGCACCGGCGAGGAGGCGATCCGCTGCGTCGGCAGCTTGTTCTGGCGCAGCGCCTGCTGCAGCATCTCGCGCCCCCGCGCCTCGGTGTCCTCGCGCTGCTCGCGCGCGAACCAGGCGCGGATCTTGTTGCGGGCGCGCGTCGTCTGGGCGACGCCGAGCCAGTCGCGCGACGGCCCCCGGTCCGCCTTCGAGGTCAGGATCTCGACGATGTCGCCGCTCTTGAGCGTGGCGGACAGCGGCACGATGCGGCCGTTGACCTTCGCGCCGACGCAGCGGTGCCCGACGTCGGTGTGGACGGCGTAGGCGAAGTCGAGCGGCGTCGCCCCCGCGGACAGCGCCTTCAGCTCGCCCTTCGGGGTGAACACGAAGACCTCGTCGTCGACGAGGCCGCTGCGCAGCTCGGCGAGGTAGCCGGCCGGATCGCCCTCGGGGGCCTCGACGAGGTCGGCCAGCCACTGGTTGGGGCCGCGGTCCTTGTCCTTGTAGAGCCAGTGCGCCGCGACGCCGTACTCGGCGCGCTGGTGCATCTGCGGGGTGCGCACCTGGATCTCGAGCGGCTTGCCGTGCGGCCCGATGATCGTCGTGTGCAGCGACTGGTAGCCGTTCGTCTTCGGGACCGCGATGTAGTCCTTGAAGCGGCCCGGCATCGGCTTCCAGAGGGCGTGGATGACGCCGATCGCGCCGTAGCAGTCGCGGTCCGAGTCGACCAGCACGCGCATCGCGGTGAGGTCGTAGATCTCGTTGAACTCCTTGCCGCGGCGCGTCATCTTCTCGTAGATCGAGTGGAAGTGCTTGGCGCGCCCCGCGATCGAGGCGTGGATGCCGACCTTCTCGAGCTCGGCGAGCAGGATCTGGCCCGCCTCGGCGACGTAGCGCTCGCGGTCGGCGCGCCGCTCGTTGACCATCGACTCGATCT
>Ga0315902_10004723_pt1 | contig 19527 bp, 19 predicted proteins | sample LakEriMetagenome_9_FD_203523 | JGI IMG/M metagenome (GOLD analysis project Ga0315902, IMG submission 203523) | Freshwater fungal communities from buoy surface, Lake Erie, Ohio, United States - Buoy 12 MA117 | ecosystem: Environmental > Aquatic > Freshwater > Lake > Lake biofilm | place: USA... | reverse complement strand
GAGACGGCTCGTCGTACGTCGTTCGATCGGCCGCTTGCGGCTCGTCGTAATCGTCGTACGCGTCGTCCTCGCCGAGACCGAGGTAATCCATCGCTCGCCGGAAAATCGACATGGTGGCCGAATCGTACTCCAGGGGTTCACCGCGTGGGTGGACGCCCCCCGAAGATGGCCGAGCCGATGCGCACCATCGTCGAACCAGCATCGAGAGCCAGATCGAGATCGTCGGACATCCCCATGGACAACTCGTGCACGCCGACATCTCGTGCGAGGGCGGCCACGGTGGCGAACGCGGCGGCGGTTCGTTGCCGATCTCCGTCGGTCGGCCCGACCACCATCAATCCGTCGACCCGTAAACCACGCGTCCGCGCCGTCTCGACGAGTTCGGGAACGAGTCCCGGGTCACAGCCTCCCTTGTCGGCCTCACCAGTGGCGTTCACCTGCACGAAGATGCGCGCACCCGGAGCCCGCCGAGCGATCTCATCCACCAAAGACGCCCGATCGACCGACTGCCACACGTCGACGACAGGCGCCAGCATCTTGACCTTGTTCGACTGCAGTCGCCCGATGAAGTGCACGGTGGGTCGATCGTGCTCGCCGTATTCGCGCATCTTGTCGATCAGTTCCTGGGCGTAGTTCTCACCGATGTCACGACAACCGGCTGCCACCGCGGCCCGCACCGCGTCGACACCGAACGCTTTGGTGACCGCGATCACCGTGACGGGGCGGTCGGTTCGCTCTCGGATCCGAGCGTCGATCGCAGCGAGTCGCTGAGCAACTGTCTCGCTCATGCTGGCGGCTCCCCGATCCAGGCACCGAACACGTGTCGCTGGCTCTCACGACGGACGCGATGCGAGAAGAAGGCGTCGGCGCGGCACCCGGTGCAACGACCCACATCGACGATCGACGCGATACCCAACCGAGCGAGAACGATGCGGACCGCGGCGTTCACATCGAAGGCCGGTCGCGACTCACGGGTGACTCCGCACACTGCCGCGCCGAAACGGTGGGCCAGTCGGTCGAGGTCGTCGGATCCGAACTCGTAACAGCACGCCCGAATGTGCGGTCCGATGATCGCGCCCCGAAGCGAATCACCCGTCGACACCATGGTGTCGACCGCCGATTCGACGACACCGTCCTCGAGTCCGCGCCAACCGGCGTGCACGACCGCGATCGACCGGTCCCCCACCAGTCCGATCGGTGCACAATCGCCGACCCACACTCCGATCGGCGTCGACACGGCCGATGTCACGATGGCGTCTCCGTCACGACCACAGTGTTCACCGGCGGCGCTGACGACACGCACCACCGAGCCATGCTCTTCGGTGAGCAACGTCCAACGCTCGGAGTGAATGGTGGACGTGACCCGACTCCAATCGGGACCGTCGAGACGTGCATCACCGTCACGGCGCGTTCCGATGGCGAAGGTGACCTCGGGTCGACTGGGCCAGGCCACCAGGGCGGCCACGACGGTTACTTCAAGAACGACGGAACGTCGAAATCGTCGTCGCCGTCACCGTCGCCGAACGACAGCGGATCGGACGAGAAGATGTCCTTCGAGGGTGACGACGGACGGGCGTCCTTCGGAGCCGAGCGGCCGGAGGGTCGCGCGGTGGGCTTCACCTGCGGCGCACCGTCCCAGCGGTCGAACCCGGCCGCGATGACGGTGACCTTGACCTCGTCGCCCATCTCGTCGTTGATGACGGTTCCGAAGATGATGTTGGCATCCTGATGCGCGATGCCGTGAATGATCTCGGCCGCTTCGTTCATCTCCATGAGGGTCATCGTGGACGGACCGGTGACGTTGAGCAGGACACCGCGTGCACCTTCGATGGACGCCTCGAGCAGATTGCTCGACAACGCCTTGAGTGCGGCGTCGCGCGCACGGCTGTCGCCACTGGCGGTACCGATACCCATGAGCGCCGAACCGGCGTTCTGCAACGTCATCTTGACGTCGGCGAAGTCGGTGTTGATGAGACCCGGATTGGTGATGAGTTCGGAAATACCCGACACACCGCTGTACAGAACCTCGTCAGCCTTGCTGAAGGCTTCGATGACGGTGTCACGCGAGTCGACGACCGACAGCAGACGATCGTTCGGGACGACGATGAGCGTGTCGACCTTTTCCTTGAGCTTGGCGATACCGGAGTCGGCCTGCACCGCACGGCGACGGCCTTCGAACGAGAACGGACGCGTGACGATGCCGATGGTCAAAGCACCGACGCTCTTGGCGATCTCGGCCACGATGGGCGCGGCACCGGTTCCGGTTCCGCCGCCCTCGCCAGCAGCGATGAAGACCATGTCGGAGCCCTTGAGCGCGTCCTCGATCTCGTCGCGATGCGCCTCGGCGGCCTGACGACCCACTTCAGGGTCGCTGCCAGCGCCGAGACCACGGGTGAGTTCACGGCCGATGTCGAGCTTGAGTTCGGCGTCGCTCGTCATCAGCGCCTGGATGTCGGTGTTGATGGCGATGAACTCGACACCACGGAGGTTGCGCTCGATCATGCGGTTGACGGCGTTGACTCCGCCTCCGCCCACGCCGACCACCTTGATCTGGCAGATGTAGTTGTTGCGGCTCCCGGCCATCGACTCCTCCGATTCAGAGTTGGGGGACATTCTCGCAGTTCACGGGCAGGGGTGGTGGGATACCCGGACCTCAGCGGACGCTCGGCTCGCCGGTCGAGACGTCGATCACCGAATACGACCGCGACCCCTGCCGCTTGATCTCGTTGACCACGCCGACCAATTTGTCCTGGAACCCCTCGGGTCGGCCGAACAGCACCGTGACCCCGTCGGTCAACTCGAGGGACAACTCCCCCTCCGGGCTGGCGGCGGCCGAGATCACGCGTAGGCGCAGGTCGCGGGGCAGAGCGTTGAGGAGTTGGACTGCACCGAGGAACGGTTGGCCCACAAGATCACCTGGGGTCAGGTTGGGGCCGGTTCCTCGGATGGGCGGGTAGTCGACCGGGTCGCCTTCGATGACGTCGAGCACACGGCCATCGATGTCGATCACACGGTTGAAACCGTCGACGGCCCGGAAGAACGCCATCGGTGTGCGTTCGGCGATTTGGATCATCACACGCGAGGGAAGATGCATCGACACCCGGGCCGCCTTGATCCAGGGAATCGCTTCGAGATCGGACTCGGCTCCCGACAAGTCGGCCGTGAGGATCGGGTCGCCCTTCAGCGATGCGACGACTTCACCGACTCGCTCGGGGTCGGCGTAGACGACGCCCTCCACGTCGACCTGGCGGATCGACAGGATCGGGCTCGCCAGCAACAAGAGTGCGACGAGTGCCGCCGCGACCACACCGCCGACCACCACGACCCAACGCAGACGTCGACGCCCAGCCGCGCGCCGAACCGCGATACGTCGCTCGCGGAATCGCGAGCGTCCGATGGGAGCCGCTTGCGTGCCGCGTTCGGCCCGCGGCGCGTCGTCGGAGATCACGAACCGGGTCTTGCCGCCCACACTCTTCTTCGCTGGCCCCGACGGCTTGTTCGGCGTCTTGGCGGTCGACGGCTTGTTCGGCGTCTTGGCGGTCGACGGCTTGTTCGACGTCTTGGCGGATGAACTGCGCGAGCGCTTGGCCCAACCGATCAGATCGGGTCGGGGCAGACGACGCCTGGGTTCGCGAACCTTCGTGCGCGACACGTCGCGCTCATCGTCACCGTGATCATCATCGTTCTCGTGCTCAGTGAACGCCGAGGCGAGTTCGGCCTCCACATCGGGATCGACGTCGTCGAAACTCGTCATGCGAAACCGACCAAACGGACTTCGGAGCGCAGATCGTGCCCCGATTCGGACAACACGAGGTCGTGGACGTGGCGCATCACGGCCATCACATCGGATGCCCTTCCGCCCTCGTCGGCCTGGATGAAGTTGGCGTGCTTGGCCGACACCTCAGCCGTTCCGATGCGAAAACCCCGCAGACCGGCTCGATCGATGAGCTCACCAGCCGACAACACACCCGGAATCGGATTCACGAACACCGAACCAGCATTCTGACCTCCGGGCTGGTTCTCCCGGCGCCATTTGACGATGTCGTCGATCACTCTCTGAGCCTCGGTCGCGTCACCCGGTTCGACCCGTAGGCGCGCTTCCACGACCACACGGCGATCGTCGAGATCGGATCTGCGGAAGCGCAGTCCGAGTTCGTGGTGAGTCCAGGTGCGCGTGGCGCCCGTGGAGAGATCGACCACAAGGACGTCCACGAGCGAGGCCGCCATGTCGGAGCCATGCCCACCGGCGTTCATGCGCACCGCACCACCCACCGATCCGGGGACACCAACTGCCCACTCGAGTCCGCACCAGCCGGCTGCGGCGGTGCGACGAGCGAGGATCGGCAAACTCGTGGCCGCGCCGACGCGCACGATCGGACTCGACACACCGTGATCGGGCAACTCGACGAATGTCGCGAAATCTCCGAGTTGTAGCACCACTCCGTTGAAGCCGTCGTCGGCCACCAGCATGTTGCTCCCGCGGCCGATCACGAGTGTCGTTACGTCGAGCGCACTGCAGGCCGCGGCCACTCGATCGAGTTCGGCACGTGATTCGACCGTCACGAAAGCCGCCGCCGACCCGCCCACGCGATACGTGGTGAGCGGACCAATCGGCACATCGAAACGAATCCGATCGCCGAGACGTTTCTGGAGTTCGTCGCGCACGTCAGAGCGCACCGCGCACCTCGAGAATCTCACGCGGCAAGAATTCGATGTCACCGCATCCCATCGAGATGCACACGTCTCCCGGTTCGACGAGGGCCGAAACCGCCCGGGCCAGGTCGCTACGACCGGCGACCCACTCGACTCGAGCGCCGGGATGTCGAGAACGCACGGCGTCGACCACCAAGTGCCCGGTGACGCCCGGGATCGGTGTGGTTCCCGACGAATAGATGTCGGTCAACACGACCACGTCGGCATCGACGAACGCGTCGGCGTACTCCGGAGCCATGGTGGCCATGCGGTTGTACCGATTGGGCTGGAAGACGGCCACGATGCGTTTCCACTCCCCGCCCGCCCGCGCAGCGGCCAGAACCGCGGCGATCTCGCGTGGCAAGTGCGCGTAGTCGTCGACGAACGTCGCACCGTCGGCACGGCCGACGACATCGAATCGACGACCCACACCACCGAACGCTTCGACTCCTCGGATCGCTTCGTCGATGTCGACACCGAACTCGGTGGCCAGCGCCAGAGCCCCACACGCATTGGCCACGTTGTGCCGACCGCGCAGGGGCAGCCGAACCGTTCGTTGACCGAACGTCCCGCTGATCGTGAACCGCATGGCGTCGCTCTCAGCGAGCACATCGCTCCACTTCACGTGGCAACCCGCGTCGGCGCCGTACGTGACGAGCTGCCGCAGGCCGGTCGAGCGGGCCACGGTTCGGGCGATCCCGTCGTCCCAACCCACCACGACGGGGCCGTCGACTCCGGCCATGAAGGCTGCGAAATCACGTTGAAGATCGTCGAAGGATCCGAAGTGGTCGAGATGGTCGACATCGATGTTGGTGATGATCGCACCACGCAATGGAAGCGTGCGGTAGGTGCCGTCGCTCTCGTCGGCCTCGACGACCATGTGCGGTCCACCCGTCCACGCTGCGCCGGTTCCGAGATCGATCACGTCACCGCCGATGACGAAGTTGGGTTCGAGCGACGACATGGCGGCTCGCAAGAGCGAAGACGTCGTCGTCTTGCCGTGAGTGCCGGCCACACCGAGCGCCGTGGTTCGCGCGCAAATGGCCGCGAGCATCTGCGAACGGTGCATGACACGCACGCCGGCCTCATTCGCCGCACGAACTTCCACGTTGTCGAGTGGCACAGCGGTCGAATACGTGACCGCATCACAACCCGACACCAGCCGAGGATCGTGCCCGATGGTGACCGACACGCCAGCCGCGCGGACGTTGGCGAGCACGGCCGTCTCTCGAATGTCACTCCCCGACACACGATGGCCCATCTGCGCCAGCACGATGGCCAGTGCACTCATTCCGGGGCCGCCGACTCCGATCACATGAAGACGACGGGTCGTCGACAGATCGAGATCAGCCACGCTGAGCGACCTCGTCGATCAACTCGGCGATCGCCCCCCGACGATTGAGATCACCGAGGTCGTGAGCTCGTGTCGCCAACTGGTCACGCCGGAAGTCGTCGATGCGCAGAGCACGAACCACATCGACCAGCGAATCGACCACATCGTCATCGGACAACATCGCTGCTGCACCTCGATCAGCCAACCAACGAACGTTCCCGGTCTGATGATCGTCGGCCGCTCCCGACCACGGAACCAAGATCGATGGAACACCCACACTCGCCACTTCGGCAATGGTTCCCGCTCCCCCACGACCCACGAAGAGGTCGCACCCCGCGTACACGTCGCGGATGGCGTCGTCGTATCCGATGACGTCGTAACGGATGCCACCGCTCGTGGTGATGATGTCGTTCATTCGTTGAGTCACATCGGCGAGGAAACGATCGCCGACGACATGACGTACGGCGAGAGTCGAATCGGATGCCGATTCTCGCACCAACTTCTCCACCGCGGAGTTCAACCCGGCGGAACCGAGGGATCCACCCACCGCGACCACGAGGAACCGATCGGGGCCCACACCCAAGCGCTGCCGCGCCGCCCGGCGGTCGATCGTGCGGTCGATACGGCGAATCTCCCGACGAACCGGTGCGCCGGTGTGGCGAGCGCGCGGCAGTGGTGAATCGGGAAACGCCACGGCGCACGCCGCGGCCCAGCGCGCGGTGATCTCACTCGAACGACCGGGGCGACGGTCGTAACTCACCACGACGATCGGAATGCGCAAGCGACGCGCGGCCAGAACGGCAGGGAGGCTCGCGTATCCGCCGACACTCACGACCACACGCGGTCGATCGGCCTTGAACATCGCGATCGCTCGACGACGCGCGGCCAGCAGACGCGGAACGAAACCGATGTTGTCGGACATCCGGTCGAACGAACGCTGTAATCCGACGACGTCGAAGAAGGTGTGGGGAACGCCGGTCGGCGGAACGAGGCGGGTCTCGACGCCGCGTTGTGCCCCGAAGTAACGCAAGGTGTCGAGGGAATGGCCGCGATCGACGAGGGCTTCGATCACGGCCAGAGCGGGCAGAACGTGCCCGGAGGTCCCGCCGCCAGTGACGACGGCGTGGACGGTCATCGCGGGCGACGGGCGACGTTCATCAGAAGTCCGGCGGCAGCCATCGATGCGATGAGCGAACTTCCACCGAAGGAGATGAACGGAAGTGTGAGTCCCGTCACGGGCATGATGCCTATCACACCACCGATGTTGATGGTCACCTGCACCGTCATCCAACAGCCGATGCCGGCCGCGACCAGGAATCCGAAACGATGGCGACACGACAGCGCCACCTGGAACGCGAAGTAGATGAGGAACGCGAAGAGTGTCATCAGGCCGAGTACGCCGAGAAGACCCATCTCCTCGCCGACGATCGAGAAGATGAAGTCGCTGTGGGCGATCGGGACGTAACCCCACTTGCCGGTGCCGGCCCCGATACCCGTTCCGGTGAGACCGCCGTTCGAGAGGCTGATGAGTGCTTGGTACACCTGGTAGCCGTCGCTCTCGCGGGTCCCATGAATGTCGAGGAACGACGTGATGCGCGACAACTTGTCGGGGTCCTGCGCCACGTAGAGAGCACCGAGGCAGCCGGCCCCGATGGCGGCGAGGAACATCGGCTTGAGCGGAGCACCGGCCAGAAACAGCATGCTCACGCCGATGAGCGACAGGACGACACACGAACCGATGTCGCTCTGCACGATCGCGATTCCGGCCGCAAGAGCGACCACCGTGAGGTACGGCCGCAAGGCCTGAGTGAAGTCGTGGATGCTCTTCTCGCGGCGGGCCAGGAGATCCGCCCCGTACACGATGAGGATCAACTTCATGAACTCGGCCGGCTGAATGTTGTAGTCGCCGATGTGCACCCAGGCGCGCGCACCGTTGACCGAGGTTCCGATACCCGGAACGAACGACATCAACATGAAGCCCAGACCGAAGACGGGCAGGGTACGCGCGATCAGCCGGAGTTTGTCGAGCGGCATGCGGTAGGCCATGAAGAGAGCGACACCACCGACGATTGCGTAGATCGCCTGCTTCGAGAAGAAGAACCAGGGCGAACGACCACGGTGGAACGACACGATCGACGACGACGAGAGAACCATCACGAGACCGAAGAGAACCAGCGTGAGCGTGACCACTGCGATCACGTAGAAGCCGAGAGGTTTCGGGTCCTTACTGACGCGCTCGACATAACGCGAGCGGCGAGTCGACTTGTTGCGCGAGCCACGCGCCTGCTCGAGTGCTTGGCGGCGACGTTCGGCGATGGGTGACCGACGATTGCTGGCCCGACGACGGGTCTGGATGGCAACGGTCATCGGCTCACTCCCATCAGGTCACGCACACAGCGGGTGAAGTCCTCACCACGCCGGGCGTATCCGTCGTACCAATCAAAACTCGTGCAACCAGGCGACAGCAGAACGGTGTCACCGGCTCGAGCGAGACGACGCGCGGTCTCGACCGCTTCGCTCATGGACGATGCATGCTCGACCGGACGGAGTCCCGCGAACACTGCGGCCACTTCGTCGGCGGCATCGCCGATCGCCACGACTGCGCGAATGCGTGCGCTCTCGTCGGCAAGGGGCGCCAGATCGAGACCCTTGTTGCGACCGCCAGCGATCAGGACCACATTGCTGAATCCGCGCAGCGCCGTGCGCACGGCGTGAGGGGTGGTGGCCTTCGAGTCGTCGAACCACGAAATGTCGTCGTGCTGACCCACGAATTCGATGCGGTGGTGCGGAGCCTCGAAATCTCCGAGCGCGGCTCCGATCGACCGCGCGTCGGCGAGTCCACTCTCGATCACGAGTGCCGAGGCGCACAACGCGTTGGTGACGTCGTGCGGGAGGGCGCGACGCATCGCACCAACGTGGCCGATCACACCAGATGGCCCCGTCAGCGCACCGTCGACCACCTTGTAGTCGGCCTGGTCGAGTCCGAACGTGACGCGCTTGCAGGCGGCGCGGGCCAGATGCCGCATCACGATCGGATCATCGACCCAACCGATGGCTGTGTCGGACGGGCGAACGTGAGCCCACAGACGGGCCTTGGCCGCCTCGTACGTCTTCATCGACTCGTGCCAGTCGAGATGATCGGGCGCCAAGTTCAACCAGGCGGCGGCATCGGCGCGGAAGGTCGTCGTGAACGCCAGTCGAAAGCTGGTGGCTTCGACGACGAAGCAGTCGACGTCCATCCCCAACGCCTCGACCATCGGCACTTCGGTGTTGCCGCAAGCAACCGTCGCCCGACCCGCGGCGTGAATCATCGCGGCGGCGAGCAACGTGGTGGTGGTCTTGCCATCGGTGCCGGTCACCGCGACGATCGGACGCGGACCTCCGACGCGGGCCGACTCCCAGTCGTAGGCCAGATCGAGCTCGGTGGCGACACGACGACCAATCCGCTGCGCGGCCCGCACCACCCGGTGGCTCTCGGGAACGCCGGGGGCCGGCACGACCACTGTGGACGCGGCGATCATCGCGTCGAGTTCGACATCGTCGGGAGTCGTGCGCAGTTCGATACCCATGGCGGCCAGCGCCGACGACTTAGCCGGCGTCGGCTGATCGTCGACCGCGACGACGTCGACGTTGCGGTCGACCAGAGCGCGAACGGTCGCCAAGCCAGCCACCGCGACTCCGTACACCAAGGCGCGTTCGCTCACCGCAAGAACCCCGAGTCGGTGATTCGCGTGAAGTCGCCGATGAACATGGCCAATGCGGCGGCGACACAAATGCCACCGATGATCCAGAAGCGGATGATGACGGTGGTCTCGGGCCAGCCGATCAGTTCGAAGTGATGATGGATCGGAGTCATGCGGAAGAAACGACGCTTGCGACCCGAGGCCTTGAAGATCGTCATCTGGATGGCAACCGAACCGGCTTCCATCACGTTCACTCCACAGATCAGCGGAAGCAGGAAGTGTGTGTTGGTGCCGACTGCGAGCAAACCGAGGGCAGCGCCGATGCCGAGAGCCCCCACGTCGCCCATGAAGATCCGCGCTGGTGCGGCGTTCCACCACAGGAATCCACCGCAGGCTCCGGCGAACCCAGCCGAGAGCACCGCGAGGTCGAGCGGATTCACGGTTCCGCCCGCGAGCACTCCGTACACCTCGGGATTACGGAACGACCAGTAGCCGATGATCGTGAACGCCAGGAATCCGAGGAGTGCCGAACCACCCGCGAGACCGTCGAGACCGTCGGTGACGTTGACCGCATTGGTGGTGGCCCACATCATGAGGGCAGTCCACACGACCCAGAGCCACCACGGGATCTCCCAGCCGGGCCAGTCGAAGCGCGTGAACGAGACCGTTTCCGAGATGTTGGTTGCCGCCACCAGCCACCACGTGATGCCGCACGCCATGGCGAAGGTGATGTAGCCCTTCTTCTTCCAGAAGATGCCGCGGTTGTGGCCCTTGTTGACCTTGATCACGTCATCGAGCAGGCCCATACCCGCCATCACGATGATGCCGACCCACATGATCATCGCTTGATCGGAGAACGCCAGACCGTCGCGAATGTGAGCGACGAGCCAACCGATGAACGCGGCTCCGACGATCGCCAGACCGCCCATGGTCGGAGTTCCCGACTTCTTCTTGTGATGTTCGGGTCCGTGGTCTTCCTTGCCGAGGATGGGTTGACCCTTGCCGCGATCGCGGAAGAAGGTGATGAGGAAGCGAGTCGCGAACAGCGACACGAACATGGCCGTGGCTCCGGCGATCATCACCGCGATCATGAACGGCCCTCCAGGAATTCGCGGGCCACGACCCGATCGTCGAAGGGAATCACCGTACTTCCGATGGTCTGGGTGATTTCGTGACCCTTGCCGGCGATCACGACGACGTCGTGCGCGGAAGCCAGGCGGAGTGCACGACCGATCGCCTCGGCTCGCTCGGGGAAGATTCCGTGCAGGCGGTGACGAAGGTGATCGGGAATACCTGCCGCGATCGAGTCGATGATCGCCCGCGGGTCTTCCGAGCGTGGATTGTCCGACGTGATGATCACGGAGTCGGCCAAGGAGACGGCGATTTCGCCCATCATCGGCCGCTTGGCCTTGTCGCGATCGCCACCGCAACCGAAGACGAGGATGACCTTTCCGCCTTCGAGGTTCGCTTCGCGCACGGAGCGCAGAACTTCGGCGAGGCCATCGGGCGTGTGGGCGTAATCGACCAGAACCGTGAAGACCTGACCGGCTTCCACACTCTCGAATCGACCGGGCACCGTCGGCGCGCACGCCAGTCCGGCCACCACCGAGTCGGAGTCGAGCCCGGCCGCAACGGCCGCGGTGGCGGCCGCGAGCGAATTCATCACGTTGAACGATCCGCCGAGTGGCGCGGTCACCCGGCGGCCTCGCCAGGTGTACGAGTGAGAAACCGGACTGATCGTCACGTCGCTCACGTCGGCCCGCGAGTACGAGATGACGTCGACATTCCGGTCCACCATGCGCGCCAGCTGCGCTCCGAAGGCATCGTCGACATTGATCACGGCCCGATCGCAGAATTCAGCGGTGAAGAGTCGGGCCTTGGCGGCGCCGTACGACTCCATGTCGCCGTGGAAGTCGAGGTGGTCACGTCCGAGATTGGTGAAGACCCCCACGGCGAACCGCGTGCCATCGACCCGGTGCAAGGCGAGTGAGTGCGACGACACCTCCATCGCCACCGCCCGTCCACCCTCGGCGAGGAATCCGGCCAGACGCTCCTGAAGTACGGGAGCCTCCGGCGTCGTGTACTGCCCCGACAATGTTCCGAATACTTCGCTGGTCCAGCCGGCGGTGCGCATGATCGAACCCAGGAGTTGGGTGGTGGTCGTCTTGCCATTGGTTCCGGTCACGCCGATGACACGCAACTGCTGCGACGGGTGACCGAAGAACTCGCACGACAATTGGGCGAGAGCGATACGAGAGTCCGCGACGTGGATCTGCGGGATCGACAGGCCCGGCACGGGTCGCTCGACGACGACTGCGATCGCGCCACGAGCCGCGGCATCGACCGCGAAGTCGTGCCCGTCGGATCGTTGTCCACGAACACAGCAGAAGATCGACCCCGGAACCACGTCACGCGAGTCGTGAGTCACGCGGGCCACGACCGATGTCTGATCGAGCGAATGGCCGAGCACTCGGGCCAGGTCCGAGAGCGATCGCGGGGTCGATACGGTCACGATCGACACGTCACTTCACACAACCACGGTCGCCGTCACCCGGCTCGATCGAGAGTTCCTGGATGGCGACCTTGGCGAGCGCGGCGAACACCGGAGCGGCGGCAGTTCCACCGAAACGGTCACGGCTGCTCGGATTCGGTTCGTCGATCGAGACGAGAATGGTGACGCGAGGGTTATTCGCGGGAAGGTAGCCCACGAACGTCGCGAAGTAAGCGCGGGTGCCGTCCTCGGTGACGTAGGTGCCGTTGTCCTGCGTCTTGTACCCGGTGCCGGTCTTGCCAGCGACGGAGATGCCCGACACCTGCGCGCGTGTCGCAGTACCGAGACAGACGACATCGGTGAGGATTCCGGTCATCGTGCGGGCGGTCTGTTCGGAGACGACTCGACGCGTTTCACCCAACGGCGACTCCCAGTACACCCCCTTGTCATCGATGGTGGCGCGCACGAGTCGAGGCGCGACGAACACGCCGTTGTTGGCCACCGCGTTCACGGCTGACACCAACTGCAGCGACGTCGATGCGAATCCGTAGCCGTAGGTGATCGTGGCTTTCTCCGAACCGCGCAGTTCGTCGGCGTCACGGAGCGATCCCGAACTCTCTCCGGGGTAGCCGAGGCCCGTGCTACGACCGAAGCCGAATGCTTGCAGGTAGTCGTGGAGGCCCTCCACACCGATCTCGGTGGCTGCCATCATCGTTCCGATGTTCGACGACTTGACGAGGATGTCGTGCAGCGTCATCGGCTCGAGGTCGTGCGGATAGGCGTCCTTGATCTTGTATTCGAACTTCGTGCCCTCGTCGAACACGAACACACCAGGGACCTGATACACCGATGACGGTGTGGCCACGCCCTTGTCGAGCGTGGCCGCGACGCTGAAGATCTTGGCAACCGAACCGGGTTCGTGCGCTTCGACAGCAGCCAAGTTGCCCGATGAGATCTGGACCAGTCCGGCCTCGGTGCGTTCGGCGCTGGCGATGGAGAGAACCTCACCGGTCGCGACGTCCATCACGATGGCGTGGCCACCCTTGGCCGAGAGTTCGCCAACTCGCTGCAGCAATGCCTGTTCGACCTGATACTGCATCGATCGGTCGATGGTGAGCACGAGATCAGTTCCCGGGCGCGCCGACTCGATGACCTTCGAGCCGCCCGGCAGTGTGCGGCCAGCGTTGTTCACCTCGCGCACGACGGTTCCTTCGACACCCCGAAGCACCTTGTCGTACTGCAGTTCGAGTCCGGCTGCACCGTCACCGAACGGATCAGTGCGACCGATCACGTTGCGCGCGAGACCGCCGGCCACTTGCACCCGCTTGGGTTCGGTCACGCCGTTCACACCGGCGAGATTGAGTGCGAGGATCGCCTCGGCCACCGAGTCGTCGACGAATCGCTGGACGTACACGAACGACTGCGAGCGATCGCTCAACTTCGAGGCCAGTTCGGCTTCACGCCCAACGTCGAACCCGAGCATCTGACCGAGCAGGTGCGCGGTCGCCTGAGCATCCACGACGGCTTTCGGATTGGCGTAGATCGACGTCGCCGGCACCGTGATGGCCATCTCGTTGCCGTCACGATCGAAGATCGTGCCGCGCGGAGCCGCCACTTTCAGATACGACTCGCGCTGCTGGACACCTTCGGCCCGAAGCGCCGAACCGTCCCACACCTGCACCCACACGAGACGGCCGATGGCCGCCGCGAAGAGCAACATGCCCACACCGAACGCGAAGCGGGCCCGGCCGCGCGACGGTCCCAGACTCCAGCGCGCGGCCGCCGACGACGTCGTTCGTGATGACCGACTCTTCGGGGCTTTCTTGGGTGCGCTCTTGCTGGGTGCGCTTTTCTTGGGCGCACTCTTCGCGCGCGTCGCACTGGACCGAGTGGCGCGGGTCCGGGTCGAACTGCTGCGGCGTGTCGTCACGGCTGACCTCCAACCGTGGCCTTGAACTCGCCGTAGGTCTCGAACGGATTCTCCGTCGCATCGAGCAGCTCGGCATCGACACCGCCAGTCGACACGAGAACCGCGGCCACTGTGTACGGATCGACCGATGTGAAGTCGGTACCGACCCCCGGCTGCATGCCGATGGCTCGCGCGTTGGCCACCAGACGAGCCGGCTCACGCAGTGACGAACGCTCGAGGCGCAGGGTGTTGTAGCGATCACGCTCAGCCGAGATCTGGCTCTCGATCTTGTCGATCTGCATCTGATTCTCGGCGATGCGCGTCTGGGCGATGACGATCATCATCATGATGCCGACGACCAGAATCACCACACCCGACGTCACGTACACCAAGCGCCGACTGCGACGGGTCAGATTGCGGTTGGAGACGGCCAGTGCCAGCTTCGAACGGGTCGGCTTCGAGCGCTGACGCGTGGCCGGTCGGGCCTGACGGTCGGCCGAGGTTCTCGTGGTCACGGTCTTCTTGGTCGGCTTCTTCGCCGGCCGATTGGCCGGCTTGACGGTCGAGCGCGCGACAGCGGTGCGAGCCATCAGCGAACCTCCACCACGCGCAGACGGGCCGACGCACTGCGCGGATTGCGCTCGAGTTCGGCGGCCGACGGCTTCGACGCCACGCGCACCACATCGACCCTCGCCACCGCTCCGCACACGCACGGGAGAGTGGGGGGACACTGGCAACCACCGGTGCGGTGGAAGGCGAAGCGTTCCTTGACGATGCGATCCTCACCGGAGTGGTACGAGAGCACCGCGACGCGACCACCTTTGCCGGTCTTCTCGATTGCTGCATCGAGGGCAACCGGCAGAACGTCGAGTTCCTCGTTCACCGCGATGCGCAAGGCTTGGAACGTGCGCTTGGCCGGATGACCACCGCGACGACGAGCCGGAGCCGGGATCGCCGAAGCCACGATGGACGCGAGTTCGGCGGTGGTCGTGATCGGGCGGTTCGCGCAGATGGCACGAGCGATCCGGCGGGCGAAACGCTCATCGCTGAATCGATGGATCAGATCGGCCAGTTCGTCCTCGGACGATTCGTTGACGATGTCGGAAGCCGAACGTCCGCGCGACGCATCCATGCGCATGTCGAGTGGCGCATCGTGGCGATACGAGAAGCCTCGCTCGGGGGCATCGAACTGATGTGAAGAAACACCGAGATCGAACAGCGCACCCGACAGCTGCTCGATCCCGGTGTCCCCCATGGCATCGACAAGCCGATCGAATCGGCAGTGGCGAACGTGAGCGCGCGAACCGAAGCGCGCGAGACGAGTGCTGGCGGCCGCCAACGCGTCGGCGTCTTGATCGATTCCGAGAATCGACAGATCGCTACGCGAATCGAGAAGTGCTTCGCTGTGACCGGCACCGCCCAGTGTCGCGTCGAGAACGACTCCGCTCGGAACGGTGGAGAACACCGCGACGATCTCGTCACGCATCACCGGAACGTGAGTGAATCCGTTCACAGTTCGTCACCGGCGATCTTCTCGGTGCCCATCGCGAGCATGCGTTCGTAACGCTGTGTTTCCCAGATCTCCACTCGATCGAACGCACCAGCGACCACGACCTTGCTGTTGGGAGTGAGACCCGCGTACGCGCGTAGCGATTCGTCGAGAGTGATGCGGCCCTGCGCGTCGAATGTGACGTCCACCATGCTCGACGCAAGTGCGCGACGCTCTTGCTCGCTCTTCTCCCCGCGCTTCACCGCGGCGGTGATTTCGGTGGCGATGTTCTCGGACTCTTCGGCGGTGACGACCGCGATGCACTTGTCCTGGCCGAGCAGCAGGTAACAACGCGGCTCGAGGCGGTGGCGGAAGGTCGCCGGAAGCGCGAGCCGACCCTTGGGGTCGAGCTGCCGCTCATGACGTCCGACGAATACCTGCACTACCTGCCCCTCGCTGCCTGCCTGTTCGAGTCCTCTGATCTTTGTCCCCACTACTCCCCTCTGTCAACCACTTTTCCCCTCTTATCGCCACTTTTTCCCCCACGGTCCCCACCGGACCCCACAACGCTCGATTCGCCCCGGATGCTCAAGTTCTTGGGCCCGCTCGCCGATGACTGGGCGTGTTTCGTCATCTGGCTCGGGTCGCGACGCCGTCGGTGATCGCCGTCGGACTGTCGGTCGGGCTCGTCGTCGTCCCGGTGTCGCTCGACCCCGTGTCGGCCCAGACCCAGGTGTCCTCCACGGCCCTGCCTCGCCAGGGTGACCGTGGAAGCTCGGTCGTGAACCTCCAGAAAGCCCTGATCAGCGCGGGTATCGCAGTCCCGGGCGGAGCCGACGGAATCTTTGGTCGCGGTACTGCCGGGGCCCTGGCCCAGTTCCAGCGATCAGCCGGCCTGAACCCCACCGGGGCCCTCGATCCCACCTCGGCCCATCTCCTGGGCCTGGCTCCCGCCCCAGCCCTGCCGGCTCGCGGCCAGCGGGGCGACGCGGTACGAACTCTTCAGAACGCCCTGGTGACGGCGGGAATCCCGGTTCGTGGCGGGGTGGACGGCATCTTCGGATCGGGCACCGCCGCCGCAGTCTCGGCCTTCCAAGCAGCCCGAGGCCTGACCGCGTCTGGCCTCGTCGACGTGCGGACGGCCATCGCCCTGGGTATCGCCCCCGGCGTCGCACCGGCCGCGTCGCCGTCACCGGCCCCCACGACACCACCGGCGGCGACCTTGTCGCCATCCCCCTCCGCAGGACCCTCTCTCCCCAGCGTGGGTCAGCGCGGTGAACCCGTCGCGGTTCTGCAACGCGCACTCATCGCAGCCGGACTGAACGTTCGCGGTGGTGCCGACGGCATCTTCGGCGCAGCCACCACGACCGCACTACGCAGTTACCAAGAGCAGATGAAGGTTCCCGCCACGGGTGCCCTCGACGAAAACACCGCGCGTCTTCTCGGACTCCTCCCCGCTCCGGCCCTGCCGACCGCTGGTGAATCGAGCGACGGCGTTCGTCGTCTGCAACAGCGGCTCATCGAAGTCGGCATCCACGTCGCCGGCGGCGCCGACGGCGTGTTCGGCAAGGCCACGTCACGCGCGATCGCCGAATTCCAGAAGTCCCGTGGTCTCGCAACGACCGGAGTCGTCGATCTGCACACGTTCGTTCTGGTGACGACCACACCCAACAGCGCCACACCGTCACCCGACGCGGCTCCGAAGCAAGCCGCCATCACCCCGTCGGTGTTTCCGGTCCAAGGGCCGTGCTGGTTCGCCGATACGTGGAAGGCTCCCCGTCCGGGCGGTCGACGTCACCTGGGTGTCGACATCATCGCGCCCACCGGCAAAGCGGTGTACGCGGTCACCGACGGAACCATCACGCGACAGTTCCTCGATCGCCCCGGATCACTCGGCGGCAACGCGCTGCGACTCACCGCGGCCGACGGCACGTACTTCCACTATGCGCATTTCTCGTCGTTCGCCGACGGCATCGCGGTCGGATCGGTGGTGAAGGCGGGCCAAGTGATCGGGTACGTGGGAAGCACCGGCAGCAGCTCGACCCCACATCTGCACTTCGAGTACCACCCTCACGGCACCGGCGCGGTGAATCCCTTCGCGGCCGTCAAGGCCATCGACGCGTGTCAGGTCACCGAGCTGCGAGCCGCTCCGTGATCCGCCGCTGAACGGCGTCGACCACGTCAGACACATCGAGATCGAGGTCGGTACCCAGACCACTCAACCGCTCGACCGTGACACTCGAATCGGCAACGACAGCCGCCATGGTTTTCGGCTCCCATCGCAACGACAACGCGCACTGGAATCGAACCCATTCGCGCGTTCGCCGTTGGCTGATGCCCACCGCTTTCGATCGACCGATGAATACTTCGCCCGGCGCGCGGCCAGCGAAACAAACCAGCGGCGACAACTCGTTGTGCTCCATCGGACCCTCGTGAACAGTCACCAGGTCGGAGGTGTCCCCCACGCCGAGATCGAGCAAAGCGTCGCACCACGCACGACCCAACCAGGCCGACGCGAGCGAAATGTCGTTCACCCAGAGCGGATGCGACGACGGCAGCAGCACGTCGAGCCACACCTCTCGGTCGTGACCCACGAGCACGAGCCCTCCCCCGCTGCGACGCGTGACGATGTCGAGATCGAGACGCTCGCACTCGGACCGATCGACGACATCGGCTGACTGAGCCGATCCGAGCACGATCGCGCCGCGCGACGACGTGAACCACCACAGATGAGGTCGCTCGTCGTGAGGCAGTTCGCGGGCGTGATGATCGGCCGGTGAGCCGCCGATCACGTGATCGACGATGATCATGCGACGTTCAGGTACGGCTTCCAGGCTTCGGGAACGCGCCCCACCGACACGGCCACCCAGGCCAATTCGCGCGGTGCGTGCGGCGGCCGAGCCAACTTCATCCCGGCCTCGTCGGGCGTGCGATCACGCTTGTCGAGATTGCAGCGCCGACAGGCGGCCGCAACGTTCTCCCAAATGTGCAAACCGCCGCGCGAACGCGGCATCACGTGGTCGATCGAATCGGCGAATCCGCCGCAGTACTGACAACGATGGTCGTCGCGCGCGAAGACCGCACGGCGTGAGAGCGACGTGCGCCGGTGGTACGGGACTTTCACGACGTAACGCAGCCGGATGACGAGCGGAGTCGGCACGGCCATGGACGCCGATCGAAGGACCGTCCCGTCGTCCTCGACGACATCGGCTTTGTCGAGCAAGACCAAGCAGGCGGCCCGACGGGTGGGAACGACGCTGAGCGGCTCGTACGTCGCATTGAGGACGAGCGCGCTCCTCATGTCAGTCCGGCCGTCGCCTGACGGCGACCCTCAGCCCCACTCGCGAACCCATCGCAGATATTTCAGCACATCTTCCGGGGCGAAGTGCGTCGTTTCGTTGCCGTAGTACGTCTCGAGACGGAACCGGAGATAGGCCCGCGACGGCAGCGGCAGATAGGGCCGTGCGCTCCACCACCGAACGGGGATCAGACGACGGGCCACCCGCAACGCGGTGGGCCACAACGATGGACGGGACAGGATCGCCGCGATGATGCGCAGGCGATCGCGCACGTCAGCGCGGTTCCTTGGGCAGGCCGAGCACCATCTCGCCGATGATGTTCGACTGGATCTGCGACGAACCGGCGTAGATGGTTCCGGCCCGTGCGTTCAGGAACGTACCGCCCCAACTGGCCGACGTGTTGGGCGCCGAGCGATCGTCGGGCTGGAACGCGTTACCGGGCATCCGGCCCTCGAGCAGCATTCCGGAAGCACCCAAGATGTCGACTCCGAGCTCGGTGACGGTCTGGTGGTATTCGCTCCAGTACCGCTTGAAGATTCCACCTTCCGGGCCGGGGTGATGGCCGTTCAGGAACTGCGTGAGAGTGCGCAATCCGAGATAACGCATGATCTGCACTTTGGAGTACGCGTGA
>Ga0315902_10004718_pt1 | contig 19531 bp, 18 predicted proteins | sample LakEriMetagenome_9_FD_203523 | JGI IMG/M metagenome (GOLD analysis project Ga0315902, IMG submission 203523) | Freshwater fungal communities from buoy surface, Lake Erie, Ohio, United States - Buoy 12 MA117 | ecosystem: Environmental > Aquatic > Freshwater > Lake > Lake biofilm | place: USA... | reverse complement strand
TCGTCGTGCTGGACGACTTCTTCCAGAACCTCACGATCGGCGTCCGCACCCTCATCATCCGCCTGCTGACGGATCGCTCGCGGCCATGGACGGTGCTCGCGGTCTCCCACGATCCGCAGCTGGTGGCTGCCTTCGATCGCCTGCTCGTTGTGCACGAGGGACGGATCGTCCGCGACGGCTCCTTCGCGGAGCTGCAGCACGACCCCCTCTGCCGGCATCTGCTGCATCAGGACCTCGGCTCCACCGAGCCGGTTGCCCCCACGGCGGAGCGCTGACCGATGGCCCACTCCGATATCGATCTCGAACGGGAACTGGAACGGGTCCCGCTGCAGACCTCGGCATTGCTGGCGGACGCCCGCACCGGTCGCGTGGTCTCCCGCTGGCTGACCGGCTTCCTGATCACCGCCCTCCTCATTCTCTTCCTGCCCTGGCAGCAGAGCGTGCGGGGGACCGGCGACGTCACCGCGCTCAACCCGTCCGACCGGCCGCAGCAGGTACAGGCCCGCATCGACGGGCGCATCGAACAGTGGTTCGTGAAGGAAGGGCAACTCGTCAAGCGGGGCGATCCCATCATCCGCCTCTCGGAAATCAAGGACGAGTACCTCAACCCGCAGGTCCTGGCGCTCACGGCGGCCCAGCAGGATGCCAAGAGCCGGGCGATTGGCGACAAGGAAGACAAGGCCGCGGCGCTCGCCGACCAGATCGATCAGCTCGAGCAGCAGCGCACCCTAAAGCAGCAGCAGGCGGCCGCGAAGATCGAACAGTACCGTGCGGAGGTCCGGCAGGCCGTCCTGGAGGATTCGGTGGCGCGCGACCAGCTGCGCCGGCGCGAGCGGCTCTTCCGTGACTCCCTCGGACTCGTCTCGGTGAACGACCTCCAGACCTTTCAGGTCCGTGCCCAGACCGCCTCGGCGAAGCGGGTGGAGAAGGAGCAGGCGCTCCGGATTGCGGAGACCGATCTGGCGGCCATCCCGGTGGAGTACGGGGAGAAGATCGCGAAGGCCCGGTCGGAACGCGCCGCTACGCTGGCCGATGTCAGCGAGGGGCGCGCCGAGGTGGCCAAGCTGCGAGACAAGGTCGGGGCCATCCGGCAGCGGACCTCGTACCGGCTCATCGAGGCGCCGCAGGACGGCTACATCGTGCGCGCCACGAAGACCGGGCAGGGAGAGATCGTGAAGGCGGGTGAGCCGATCATCACGATCCAGCCGTCCCGTCCGGAGAAGGCGGTGGAGCTGTTCGTGAAGCCGATGGATGTGGCGCTGCTGCGTCCCGGGCGCCACGTGCGCGTGTTCTTCGACGGGTGGCCGGCACTGCAGATCTCCGGGTGGCCGCAGGTGGCCGTCGGAACCTTCGGCGCCCAAGTGGTGGTGATCGACCAGTTCCCCATGGCCGACGGGCGCTTCCGTGTGCTGATGGTGCCAGACACCACACACGATGAACCGTGGCCGCCCCAGCTGCGCCTCGGCACCGGAGTCGAGGGGTGGGCGATGCTCGACAACGTCACGGTCGGCTGGGAGATCTGGCGTCAGCTGAACGGCTTCCCGCTTTCGATCAAGCCCGGCGACGCGCTCTCGGGTGACGCCGTGGCCGGCGGCAAGGGCAAGAAGTGAGGCGTGCGTGGCGTTGGGTCGCCGCCCTGACGGCGACCGGGCTGCCGCTGGCGTCCGGGCTCCCCGGGCAGTCCCCGGAGCGTCCGGCGCGGACGCCGGTCATGGCCTCGCTGCTTGGCGCCGTGGACACCGCCGGGACGGGCTTCTCCTTCGGGGCCTTTGCCGACCTCGTGCTCGCGCATCACCCGGTGGCCGTCCAGGCCCAGTTGGTGGCCGATCAGGCCCGGGCGGAGTTGCGCAGAGCCTGGGGAGCGTTCGACCCCTCGCTCACGGCCACCGTGGACCGGAAGACCTTCAACGGGACCTCGTACTACAACTACCTCGACGCGGCGCTCAAGCTGCCGCTGCCGATCGGCGACGTGACGGTGGCCTTCGACCGCACGCTGGGCAAGTACGTGAATCCGGACCGCTCCACGAGCAGCGGCGGCGTACTCTCGGCGGGGCTGTCGATTCCCCTGGGGCAGCGGCTCGTGACCGACGAGCGTCGTACGGCGCTCCAGCAGGCCCGCGCCGCGCGGGACCTCGGGGAGGCCGAGCAGGTGGGGCTGGTGAACAAGCTCCTGTTTTCCGCAGCCAAAGCCTACGGCGGCTGGTACGAGGCGTGGCGGCGCCGCTCGATCACCGCGGACGGGGAAGCGCTGGCCGCGTTCCGCCTGGATGCCGTGCGGCGGCGCGTGGCCAACGGGGAGGCCGCCCCGATCGATACCGTGGAAGCGCTCCTCGAGGTGCAACGGCGGCAGGTGAGCCGCTACGAGGCGGAAGGGGCGTTCTATCTGGCCACGCTCGACGTGACCAGCTTCCTCTGGGAGGATGGCCGGGAGCCTCGCCCCTTGCCGGTCGCCGCCGTCCCCACGCTCGCCGGCCTGGGGCAGGGGGGTATTGATTCGACACTGCTGGCCTCGCTGCTCGATCGGGCGGTGCAGCGCCATCCGGAGCTTCGGAAGGCGGAGGCCAAGGTGCGGCAGGCGAGCGCGGAACGCCTGCTCTCGGCGCAGGGCGTGCTCCCCTTCGCTGCCCTCAAGGTCGAGGGACTCTCCGAGCGGGGAAGCGACGGCGCGGGGGGATTTCTCGATGGCGGCCGTCTGGCGGACAATTTCAAGTCGGCCTTCGAGGTGAAAACGCCCCTGCTCTTCCTCAAGGAGACCGGGAAGCTCAACGCCGCCACGCAGAAGCTCGATTTCCAGCGGGTCGAGCGGGACCGGTTGGAGCGGGAGGTGGAGTTCGACATCCGGGGGGCCGTCTTCGACCTCGCCAATCTGCAGCGCCTCCTCGAGCGCCAGCGGTCGAACGTACGGCAGGCCGGGCTTCTCCGGGACGCGGAGCAGGTGCGGTTCGAGAATGGGGAGAGCACGCTGCTCATCCTCAATCTCCGGGAGCGCCTCGTGCTGGACGAAGCGTTGAAGCTGGCGGCCATCGAGGCCAAGGTGGCCGCCGCCCGCGGTGCCCTGGCGCTGGCCACCGGCGATCGCACCCTGCTCGCGACGGCGCGCTAAGTTACGGCCGTGAGCCACGACATCCCCCTCGTGGGGCCTGGTGCGACATGTTGATCGCCCTGGCCCCGTTGCGCGATCGCCGGGAGCAGGTGGTCGGCTATCAGCTGCATTCGCACGCGCCGGCGCTCGCACCGCCGGCCGGCCAGACGCGGGGCGCAGTGAACGGGAGCGCGGCGGCGTGGCACGCGCGGGAGCTGCTGGACTTCGTCCCGGCGCTGAGCCGGCTCGCGGACGCCACGGTGCTGGTCCGGACGACGCCCGGGCTGGTGCATGATGGATCCCTGCAGCGCCTGGACCATCTCGACATCGTCTGGATGATCTCGGCGGATGATCTGGTGGACCCGAGCCTTCGGCGCGAATTGACGCGCCAGCTCGGTGGCGGGCTGCACTTCGCGATCGACGGCTTCCCCGAAGGGGATCCGCTGCCGGCGGCCTTTGCGGAGAGCATGATCGTGCTGGATGCGACCACGCTCTCCCCGGCCATGCTCGAAATCCGCAGCCGGATGCTCGTGGAGGCGGGGCTGCGTCCGATGGTGACCGGCGTCGATGACCGCGTCACCCGCCAACGGGCCCTTCAGGCCGGCGCCCAGGTCATCGGCGGGCGCCCGTTGACCCGCGGGGCCGCCATCGCCCCCGACCGGGCCACGGAAGACAGCATTTTCCGGGTGATCAACATTCTGGCGAAGTTCGCCGAAACGACCACACCGGATGCGAGCTTCGACCAGTTCATCCGGGAAGATCCCTACATCGCCACCTCGCTGCTCAAGACGATCTCGTCGGCGGCCATCGGGGTTCGGACGGCCCGGAGCGTGGAACATGCCATCCAGCTCCTCGGTCGCGAGGCCGTCGTGGAACGGATGCTTCAGGTGACGGGCCGCATGATCGGCGAGGTGGGCGGCGACCAGGAGCTGGCCGCTACCGCACTGCGGCGGGCCCGGGTGTGTGATCTGGTCGGCAGACAGGTGGAGCCGACGGCCCAGCAGCGCACCCTGCAGCTGGCGGGGCTCCTCTCCACGCTGGAATGGGCGCTGGGGCGCCCAGCCGATACCATTGCGTCGCGCCTGACGCTCCCACCACGACTGGCCGACATCCTCGTGCATCGGACCGGTCCCCTGGGACTGTTGATCGATGCCCTCGATGCGTACGAATGCGGGTGGTGGCCGAGCTTCGAGGAACGGTGCCGGCAGCTGGGGCTCCCCCCGGCCACCCTTGGTGATGCGTGGGTGGAGGCGTGGCAGTGGGCCCGTGACGAGCTGTCCACCGGACGCGGGGATTTCCTGTGATGGAGCGCCCGGCTCCCGGGGACGCCGGCATCGACCCGCGGGCGTACCTCCTGGATCGGTTCCGCGCGGATGCCACGACGCTTCGGGAGCGGATGGCGGCTCTCGAGGCCGGCGCCGCGCGCCCCGGTCCGGATGCCGCCACCTCCCGCGCCATGGCCGCGGCCTGCGATGAGGTGGTCGATTTGATCACCGGTTTGCCGGATGGAGATCCGGGGGGCCGCCGCGAGGCGCTGCACGGCCTGCTGCCTCGTCTGCAAGAGTTGGCGCAGCGCCATGCCGGCCAGCCGGCCGTGCGCGCGGTGTACGCGGGGGCCATCACCCGTATCCGGGACTGGGACGCGACCGCGCATGGATGACGGACGGCCCTCCGTTCGGCTGGACAAGTGGCTCTGGGCGGCGCGGTTCTTCAAGACCCGAGCGCTCGCCGCGGAGGCCATCGACGGTGGACGCGTGGACGTGAATGAGGACCGCGCCAAGCGGGCGCGTCACGTCCGGGCCGGGGATCTGCTCCGCATCCGTCAGGGCCCGATCGAGTGGCAGATCGCGGTGCGCGGGGTGGCGGAGCGCCGCGGGTCGGCGGAGGTGGCCCGCACCTTGTACGAGGAGACCGAGGCGGGGGCCCGTCGGCGGGCGCTGGTCACGGAGCAGCTCCGCTCCATGCCCACCGCCTTTGCCTACGGGGCCGGGAAGCCCGGGAAGCGCGATCGGCGGGCCCTCCGGCGCTTCAAGGGCGAGGAGTAGGCCAGCCGTCACCGGTCGACGACACTCACCGGTGAGCGCCCCACGCGCTATTTTCCGGTGGTTGGCACGAGAGTCCCTCCCGATCCCGATTGGGGGGCTCCCCTGGTTCCCGTTCCTCGTGGTGATGGCATGCGCCTCCTCGTCATCGAAGACGATGCGCTCGTGGCAGAGCTGATGCGCCAGGTTCTGCTCGAGGATGGATACGTCGTGGATGTCGCGCATACGGGCGACGAAGGGTCCCATCTGGCCCTGCAGGCGTCGTATCAGGCGATCGTGCTGGACCTCGAACTTCCGGATCGCCATGGGCTCTCCGTCCTGCAGGAGATCCGGCGCTCGGGCGCGACGACGCCGATCGTTGTGGCGACCGCCCACGACAGCACGGCGGATATCGTCCGCGTTCTCAATGCCGGGGCGGACGACTACCTCTCCAAGCCCTTCGCCAACGAAGTCCTGGCGGCGCGGGTTCGCGCGGCCATTCGGCGTGGCGGCGCCCGCACCATGGAGCAGGTGCAGGTGGGCGATCTGACGCTGCATCGGGTACAGCACGACGTGCACTGTCAGGGGAGAGCGGTCACCCTCACGGCCCGCCAGTACGCCCTGCTCGAGTTTCTGGCCATGCGGGTCGGAGAAACCATCTCGCGCCCTTTGCTGCTCGAACAGGTCTGGCACCTCACCTTCGATCCCGGATCGAACGTGGTGGACGTGCATGTGGCGCAGCTGCGCAAGCGGCTCCGCGAATCGGGGAGCTCCGTCGACATCCGGACGGTGCGGGGCGAGGGCTACGTGTTACACGTGCCCTGATCGGCCGTTCCCCCGAGCAACCGGCTCGCGGTCTGGCTCCCGGATTCTCCGGGGAGGCGTCGCACCACGGGCAGGTGGTCGGGCCACCCGACGGATCCGGAGGAGCCTCCCGCCGAGTCCTCATCCACCATGAGCTGGGTGACCGCGCCATCGGCGAGGGCCTTTCGCCACTCGGCCGCTCCCGACGCGACGCGCACGGTGGCTCCGGCCGCACGGAGCCGCGCCGCGCCCTCCCGACGCCACCGCGCGTCCCGTCCCGCCACGAGCACCACCGCGCGCATCACCGGCGTCCGATCGGCTGGGTGGGCAGCACGGATCGGCGACCCATCGCCGGCACGTCGGCGCTCACCGGATTTGCGGCGGCGTCCCGGACGACGTAGGCTCCCTGAGAACGCGGCATGCGGATTTCCCGGTGGAGAGGACGGACACGGTGGGGATGTTTCTCGAGCAGCTCGAAACCCCGGTTCCAGTCGTGGATCTGGATCGTCTGGCACAGAATCTGGACCGAATGGCCGCGTACGCCACCCTGCATGGGCTGGCGCTGCGGCCCCACGTCAAAACGCACAAGTCGCCACGCATTGCGGCGGAGCAGTTGCGGCTGGGGGCCGCCGGGCTCACCTGCGCCACCTTGCGCGAGGCCGACGTCATGGCCGAGGTGTGCGACGATTTGCTGGTAGCCTATCCGCCGGTCGGTTCCGCACGATTGGAGCGGTTGGCGAGGCTGCCGGATGAGGTCCGGGTTTCCGTGGCGGCGGACGACCCCGCGGCACTGGAAGCCCTCGCACTGGCGGCGCGCATCGGCCAGCGACGCATCGGTGTGCGGATCGAAGCGGATCTGGGCATGCATCGCGTAGGTGTGGCGACCCCTGAGAAGGCCGTGGCCATGGCCCGTCAGATCGCCCGGTTTTCGACACTGCGATATGACGGCCTGATGTTCTACCCCGGGCACATTCGGGAATCGGTAGATGCTCAGGACGCGGCGCTGGCCACCCTGCGACGCGACCTGGCCACGTATATCGACGCGCTGACCGATGCCGGGTTCCCCCCCGCCGTGGTGAGTGGCGGCTCCACGCCGGCCGCATGGCGCATGCATGAAGTGACCGGGGTGACGGAAGTCCGGCCGGGCACCTACGTCTACAACGATCGCACGACGGCCATGATGGGGGCCTGTGATTGGGACGATTGTGCGCTGACCGTCGTGGCCACGGTCGTCAGTGTGGCGGTGAAGGGACAGGCCGTGGTGGACGCCGGCACGAAGGCGCTCGGGCGCGAGCCGCTCCGCGCGGCGGGCGACGGCTTTGGCGCCCTGCTCGACCATCCGGAGGTCGTCGTGAGCCGGATGTCGGAGGAGCATGGCATCCTCGACCTGTCGCAGACCACCTGGCGTCCCCGCCTCGGGGATCAGGTCCGCATTGTCCCGAACCACGTCTGCATCGTGGTCCACCTCTTCGACGAGCTGTTCGGGGTGCGCGGCGATGCGGTGGAGACGCGGTGGCCTGTGGCGGCACGTGGACGCGGGGCGAACCTCGATGTGGAGACGGTCCCGAGCCGCCCGCGCGCCGTGTGAGGGGTCAACCCGCCCCTTCCGCGGACGGCGTGACGCCGGGCGACGTCTCATCGGTGACCGCCTGAAGCGCCTGCGCCACCTGCTCGAGGCTGGCAATCAGGTCGTCCGTCAGTTCGAGGACGCGCCCGTCGCCCTCGCCGGTTGGCACCCGCTTCACCTCCCGCTCCAACGCCAGACAGAGCGCCCGGCAGGCTTCGGCCCCGATCTGACCGGCCGCCGACTTGAAGCGGTGTGCCAGGTGACCGAGGGCCCCGCGATCCATGGCCGTACGCGCCTGCCGGAGCTCCAGGATGGTCTCGCGGGCGGAGCGGGCGAACTCCGCCGCGAGGAGGCGGACCGTCTCGGCATCCCCGTCCACGAGCGCCTCGATCATGGCCAGGCGGAAGGGCGCCTCCGGCACTCCGACCGGCCCATTGGCCGCCACCGTCTCGACAGGCCCGACCGGTGGACCGCCGGCACGCCCCGGCTCGGCGGCGGTGCGCGCGGAGGTCGAGCCGCCGTCGAGCGCTTGCGCGAGCACATGATAGAACCGCTCCGGCATGATCGGCTTGGCCAGGAAATCGTTCATTCCGGCAGCCGCGCAGCGCTCGCGATCCGCCGGCGTCACGTTGGCCGTCATGGCCACCACGGGGATCGCCTGCGTGGCGGGGTTGGACCGGATGCGCCGGGTGGCTTCAAAGCCATCCATCACCGGCATCTGGACATCCATGAGCACGAGGTCCACGGGGTCACCCTCCCTCAGCCGGGCCAGCGCCTCCTCGCCATGGCCGGCCACGCGTACGTCGGCGCCGGCCCGCTCGAGCAGTTCGCGGGCCACCTGCTGGTTGAAGGGGTTGTCCTCCACCACGAGCACTCGGCGCCCGCTTAGCGCGGCCCGCTCCCGCTGGGCCGAGAGCACCGCCGCCGTTGGCGACACGTGTTCGAGAGCCTGTCCGTCCGAGACCACCGCGAGCGGAAGGGTGAAGGCAAAGGTGCTGCCGATGCCGGGAGCGCTGGTGACGGTGATCTCCCCACCCATCGCCTGCACCAGCCGATTGCTGATCACGAGGCCCAGCCCCGAGCCCCCGAAGTGCCGCGTGGTGGAGCTGTCCGCCTGCACGAAGGGGCGGAAGAGCTGCGCCTGCTGCGCGTCGCTGAGCCCGATCCCGGAATCGCGGACAGCGAAGCGGATGGGGAGGCGGTCGCCGTCGGGACGTCCGGTGGACACCTCGACGCGGACATAGCCCGCGCTGGTGAACTTCACGGCATTCACCACGAGGTTCACGAGCACCTGCTGGAGGCGGAGGGGATCGCCCCGCACCACGGCCGGCACCGTGGGCGCGCGCTCGATCGTGAAGTGGAGCCCCTTGGCCCGCGCCAACTCGGCGGCCATGAGGCGCACATGGCCGAAGAGCTCCTCGAGCACGATGGGCTCCTCCTCCAGCACCATGGCGCCGGCATCGATCTTGGAGAAATCGAGGATGTCGTTCACGAGCCCCAGCAACCCCCGGGACGCGCGCTCGATCTTTGTCAGGTAATCCCGCTGGCGTTCGTCGAGCTCCGTCTGGAGGCACAGGTGGGACAGGCCGATGAGCGCGTTGATGGGCGTCCGGATCTCGTGGCTCATGTTGGCCACGAACACGCCCTTGGCGTGGTCGGCGGATTCGGCCTGCTCGCGGGCTCTCAGGAGCGACGCCGCGTACTCCGCGTTGCGCGCTTCGGCGGTGACCAGCGAATCACGGAGCTGGATGAGGGCCTGGGAGAGGCGGGTGAGCTCCACCGTGCCCGTCTCCGAGGGAATGGGGACGTCGTAGCGCTTCTCACGCAGCGTGTCTGCAATGCCGGTGAGAGCCTGCACCGGGCGGGCCACGGCGCGCGCCACGGAGGCCATCACGAAGAGCGAGGCGAAGAGGAGCAGCAGGAGCAGCCGGTAGACGGGCCGGTTGAGGGCGGCGATGGCCTCCTCGAAACTGGCCCGCGTGGCGGCCACCACCACGTACCCGGACAGGTCCGTGGCATCCACCGGCGCCTGGGCATAGAGCAGCGCCTCATCACGCCGCCGGAGGATCTGCTCGGTGGCCACCGCCCGCGGATTGACCGCCACCACGGTTTCGGTGCCCGCGGAATCCCGCTGCACGAGCGCCACGAAGGCGAAGTCGTTGGTGCGCGTGGCCAGGTCGATGGTCTCGGCGAGCGCCGAAAAGGAGTCGCGCGCGAGCGCGAGCTCGATCCCGAGGGCCGTGACGCGCGCGAGCTCCCCGAGGCGCTGGGTACTCGACTCGCGATAGAGGGTGGCCTGACGCGCGGGGTAGTAGATCGCGAAGATCGCCATCGCGATGCCGATCGCCAGGGCGAAGGGCGCCCAGATGCGAAAGGCAATCGTGCCGACGGCGGCCCCCCAGCGCGTCATCGCCACGGGATGAGCAGATCGCGCAGGTCGCCGCCCTGCCCCGCCGGAATGAGGGCGATGGCCCCGGGGGTGCGCCGAACGAACGCGACGGTCTCCTCGACCGTGTCGTGAAAGACCGGCGGGGTGGCGCGCCCCTGGAACACCAACGCGAGCCAGTAGCGCTGCATGCCGGCGCGGGACATCCCCATGAGCCCACGCGTGAGGGAATCCGCATGCGCCGCCCGCTGCCCCGGCAGGACCACCGTCACCGGAAGCCGGGAATCCCACAGCGTGCGCTCGCCACGCAGAATGGCCTGCGCCTGGGTCTCCGTGATGGCCGTGAGACCGGTGGCATTACCGATGACGACGAACTCGAGACGCGGGGGGGCCGACGGCACTAGCGGTGCACGCCACGCAGCGGCCGGCGCGGTCCAGAGGACCAGGCCGACCATCCCCAGCACCCATCCGAGCATCCGGCGACGCGTCACGCGGAGCACCACGTCAGAACCCATACGCGAACTGCAGGCGGAGCGAGTTCCACCCTACTTCGTGGTCATGCCCCATGTGCGGGACGTGCTCGTGCCCGTTCTCCAGCTGGAACTTGAGGCTGGCCAGCGCCGACAGGTCGTAGCGCAACCCGATCCCGCGATTGGCGCGGTGCACCTCGTACACGTGCAGGTCGTTCGGTTCGGACCGGATGTGATCGACGAAGACGTACGGCGTGAGGTGATCGCGCACCTTGTAGCCGAGGTAGGCGAAGGCACTCGGATTCATGGCCACGCCGAGGGTGTCGGTGGCACTCCGGTTCAGGCTGAGCTCCATGAGCCCCTCCACCTTGCCGCGGAACCAGGCCGCCGACAGGCTGCCCAGCAGGAAGTCCACCGGGCCGGTGTAGGGCTTGGCCGGACGGAAGGGGCTTGCGGTGTGGCCGCTGTGGGCCCCGTAGCCATTCCGTTCCATGTAGTCGTGGAAGATCGATGCGCTGAAGCGGGTGCCCGGAAGCGGCTTGACATGTGCCGAGGCCATCAGCGCCGGCCGGACGCCGGCATGGAACGCATCGTTGGCCGCAATGCCGTTTCCGGCCATCACGTCATAGCCGAAGTTCCACCGGCCGATGTTCTGCCCCTGCAGCTGCACTCCCAGCGTGTGAAGCGGCACGAAGTGGCTGAAGGCCATTGGCCGATCAATGGTGGGGAAGAACAGGCGGCCGTGATGGTACACATCATTCCAGTAGTTGACCGGCGTATGCACCTTGCCGGCAATGACGGCATGCTGGTCCCGATACGCGTAGCGCACGAGCGCCCGTTCAATGGACGGCAGGAAGGTCGTGGCGCTCGATGCGTTGTAACGGACCACGAACTCGCCGAGGAAGGTGACCCGTGGGGCGAGCTCCGACGTGAGGAAGAGACTGTGCTCTCCGATGGTGAAATACACGTCGGTGGAGTCGGTCCGTCGCGTGGCGAACTCGAGATGGCCGAACCCGTTGATCTGGGTGCGGGAGGCCTGGGCCGCAATCGGACTCGCGAGCGGCGTCGCGAGCAGCGTGGCGAGGACGAGAGCCGGCAGGGGCTGGCGCATGAACGAGTGGCGGAGGGAGCTGCAGCACGGGGGACCCGCGTCCTGTCGACGACGAACCGTCAGTAAGTTATCGGCATGCAGGTCCCCTGTCAGTCGCGCCGCATCCTGTTGATGGATGCCGATGCCTTCTTCGTGGCCGTGGCCCGGCAGGAGGATCCGGAGGGGGCGGGGCGCGCCCGGTTCCTGATCGTGGGCGGACGTCCCGGCTCGCGGGGGGTCGTCTGCAGCGCCTCGTACGAGTGCCGGTCCTTCGGGGTGCGCTCCGCGATGCCGATTGCGAAAGCCCTCCGTCTCTGTGCGGAGGCGATGTGCGTCCCGGTGCCGCGCGACGCCTGCCTCCGCCGGAGTCGGGAGATCCAGGCAGTGCTCGCCCGCTTCATCCCGGTGGTGGAGGCCGCCAGCATCGACGAGTGGTACGGGGACTTGGGGGGGACCGAGGCACTCTATGGGGAGGAGCCACTCGCGCACACCGCCCATCGGGTCCGGACCGCCGTTCATGCGGCGACGGGGCTCTGGATATCCATTGGCGTCGGGACGTCGCGGCTCGTGGCGAAGATGGCGGTGGAGCGGGCCAAGCCACGGCCTGGAACCGACGCCGCCGGCGTCTTCGAAGTCCGCCCTGGCGACGAGGCGGCGTTTCTCGCCACGTGCGCCACGAGCGATGTCCCGGGGATCGGCCCGCGCTTCGCGGCCCGGCTGCATCAGCTGGGGCTCGACCGGATCGCCGATGCGCAGCGGTGGAGCGAAGTGGCGCTGACCCAGGCGCTCGGTCCGCGGGCCGGCAGCTGGCTGTACCGGCGGGTCCGCGGCCTTGATGACACCCCGGTGGAGGCGCGGGCGCATCGGTTGCAGGTCTCCCGTGAGGACACCTTTCCCGCCGATCTGGTGTCGCGCGAGGCCACGGAGCGGGAGCTGCAGCGGCTGGCCATCCGCGTGAGCGCCGATCTGCGAAAACAGGCGCTTCGCGCCCGGACGGTCACCGTGAAGCACCGGACGGCCGACTTCCGGACGCATACGGCCCAACGCACACTGGAGCGGTCGATCAGCTCCGACCGCGGGGTCTTCCGGGTGGCTCGCCCCCTGCTCCGCCAGCTGCAGGCCAAGCACCCCGGTCCCGTACGCCTGCTGGGCATTGCCCTGTCCCACCTGATGCCGCATGAGGCGGAAGACGCCGGGGACGGCCCGCCGCAGCTGGCGCTGTTCGCCCCCCCGAATCCACCAGCCCCCCCCGTGGAATCCCCGCGGGATCTGGCGCTGTCCCACGCGCTGGACCGTATCCGGGGGCGCTTTGGGGATGGGGCGATCCTGCCGGCCCACCTGGTCGACACGGAGGCTCGCTCCGGCCCTCCACCGACCCGTCCAGGCGCCCACCCGCCGCCCCGCCCCGGTCGACCCATCCCCGGCTGAGGGGCCGGGTGGAAACCGGCACGGGGGCCGTTTAGCTTTCCGGCTTCCGCGGCCGCCCTTCGGCGATCGCACGTTCTCGCGGCCCGTCCGCGGTGTCTTTCCGGACTCCAGTCTCATGCACGCTGCCTACGATCCGAACAAGCAGGGGTGGGGCGCTGCCCTCATCACGTGTGTCTTCACGGGCGCCCTGCTCTTCTCGGCCTGGACGATCCACAAGAACACGTACCGGCATCCGCGCGATCCGATGAACGTCCAGGTCTACCATGACCGCGACATGGCCGGCGGGAGCCACGCCCCCGCGGCCGGTGGCGCCGAGCACGGTGGCGAACACGAGGCCCCGAAACCCGAAGCCGCGGCCGCGCACTGACCGCCGGTTCCAAAAGGGGCGGCCCCACGGGCCGCTCTTTTTATTTTGGTTTTACTATTGAGAAAATCAATGCATTGCGTAGAAACATTCGATTTTGCCCCTACGCAAGACGGGATTTCCTTGCGGGCGTCCGGTTACGAGGTTCGCCCGCTCTCTGCCCTGCCCCGTCATGCTCGAGACCCTCACCGCCAATCTGTTGTCGCCGATCCCGCTGGCGTTTGCCCTGGGCCTGGTGGCCCGGCTCGTCCGCAGCGAACTCGCACTCCCCAAGGACCTCTACACGTCCCTGTCCATCTACCTGCTCTTCGCCCTCGGGCTCAAAGGGGGGGCGGAGCTGGCGCACGCCTCGGTCGCCGCGATTGCGGCACCAGCCGCCGTGACGCTCCTCCTCGGGACCATGACCCCACTCTCCACCTACGCGGTGATGCGCTACCTCGGGCGCTTCTCCACGGCGGATGCCGCCGGAATGGCGGCCCATTACGGCTCCGTGAGCGCCGTGACCTTCATTGCGGCCCAGCAATACACCGAGCGTGTCGGCATGCCGGCGGAGGGCTTCATGCCCACCCTTCTCACGCTGCTGGAGAGCCCGGGGATCCACATCGCGCTGGCCATCGGGGCCATCCAGCGTCAGAAGGCGCTGGGGGCCGAGGGGGGGCGACGGACGCCGCTCGCGAGCACCCTCCACGAAGTGCTCACCGGCCGGACCATGATCCTGCTGGTCGGGGGGCTGGTGGTCGGCTTCCTGATGGGCGAGACGGGGTGGACGTCGGTGAGTCCGTTCTACGACGGCATGTTCCGCGGGGTCCTCATGCTGTTCCTCCTCGAGATGGGGATCCTCACCGGCTCGCGGCTGGGCGACCTCCGCAAGGTGGGGCCCTTCCTGTTCGCGGCCGGCGTCTTCCTCCCCATCCTCCACGGGTCACTGGGCGTCCTCTTGGGGAGCTGGGCCGGGCTCTCGATCGGCGGTGCCACGGTCCTGGGGACGATGGCCGCCAGCGCCAGCTACATCGCGGCGCCTCCCGCCGTGCGCATGACGCTCCCCGAGGCGAATCCCACCTATTTCCTGACCGCCTCGCTCGCGATCACCTTCCCCTTCAACATTCTCGCCGGGATCCCGCTCTTCTTCCGGATCGCCACGGCCCTCCACGGTTGACCGCGCCCATGCTCACCCACCCCTTCAAGCTGGTCACCATCATTGCCGAGCCCGTGCTCGAGCAGCGCATCACGCAGGAACTCCGGCAGCTGGGCGCCACCGGCTTCACCGTCGTCGAAGGTCGCGGCGAGGGCTCACGCGGCCTGCACGCGGCCGAGGTCCCGGGGAGCGACGTGCGCATCGAGACCATCGTGCCCCCGGAGGTGGCCGACCGCATCGTGACCCATCTGGCCAGGCACTACTTCGGCAACTACGAAGTGATCGCCTACCTCTCCGATGTGGCCGTCGTTCGGGGCGAGAAGTACCGCCAGACCCCGTCGTGACCCTGCCCGCCCTCGGCACGCTGAACTTCCAGCACCTGTATTACTTCTGGGTGGTGGCACGGGAAGGCGGCATTACGCGCGCCACGGCCGTCCTGCACCTCACCCAGCCGACGATCAGCACGCAGCTCCGCCAGCTCGAGCTGGCGCTGGGGGTGCCGCTGTTTCTCCGACGCGGCCGCTCCCTGACGTTGACCGATACGGGCCAGCTCGTCTTCCGCTACGCCGACGAGATCTTCCGGACCGGACGGGAACTCACCGAGGCGCTGGCGCGGGGGGCGACGCAACGTCCCACCCGTCTGGTGGTCGGCATCTCGGACTCGCTGCCCAAGCTGACCACCGCCCGCCTCCTCCGGCCGGCGCTGGAGGCGGTGCCCGGTCTGCAGCTGACTCTCCGCATCGACAAGACGGACCGTCTCGTGGCGGAGCTGGCGGTCCATGCCGTGGACGTCGTGCTGACCGACACGCCGGTATCTCCGGGGCTCCCCCTGGCGCTCTTCACGCATCTCCTCGGTGAGTGCGGCATCACGGTCTTCGGCACCGAGTCGTTGCAGGCCCGGTATCGCCGGCGCTTTCCGCAGTCCCTGACGGACGCGCCCTTCATCATGCCCACCACGAATACCGCGCTGCGCCGTTCACTGGACGCCTGGTGCATCGCGGAGAAGGTCCATCCCCGCATCGTGTGTGAATCCGAGGATGTGGCCCTTCTGCAGGTCTTCGGCCAGGCGGGGCTGGGGCTCTTTGCGGCGCCGACGGTGGTGGAGGCACAGATCCGCTCCGCCTATCAAGTCCGGGTGGTGGGGCGGCTCCCCGAGGTGCGGGAGCGCTTCTACGCCGTCACGGCGGAGCGCCGATTGGCGCATCCGGGCGTGGCAGCCATCACCACGGCGGCGCGTACCCGTCTCTTTCCCGAGGAAGGGACACCCGAGGGGCGACTGACCCGGCGCTGACTAGCAGGGGACGGTGAACCAGAACTCGCTGCCGGCTCCGACGGTGCTGGTGACGCCGATCTCACCGCCATGGGCCTCAATGATCCCCTTGCAGATGTACAGCCCCAGCCCGGACCCGGCCCGCAGCAGCCGTGGCGCCTGCCAGTAGCGTTCGAAGAGGCGCGGGACATCCTCGGGCGCAATGCCGGGACCACTGTCACGCACCCCCACCCGCACCCCGCCGTCGGTCACGGCTGCCGACAGCACCACCTCCCCACCGTGCGGGGTGAAGCGGACGGCGTTGCCCAGGAGATTCGAGAGCACCTGCAGCAGGCGCTGCCGGTCGGCGTGCAGGTGGGGTAGCGTCCCGTCGATCCGGCGGAGGAAGCGAAGGGCCGCGTCCATCATGACCGGCTCGAAGAGGTCGGCGGCTTCCTTGAGCAGATCGGCGGCCCCGATCCGCTGCCGCTCAATGCGCAGGCGCCCCACGGAGATGCGCGACACATCCTGCAGATCCTGAATGAGGCCATCCGCCTGCCGCGCGGCCGCCCGGACGGATTCCACCTCGTCGCGCGTCATGATGGGGGCCTCGGTACCCGCCCCGTCCGCTGCCTCCCGGCTCAGGACCGCGCCAGTGAGCATCACCACGGCATTCACCGGGTTGCGCAGGTCGTGCGACACGATGGCCAGCATTTCATCGCGTTCGCGGACCGCCCGCCGGGTCTCCTGGTAGAGGCGGGCATTCTCGAGCGCGAGCGCGGCCAGCCCGGCGAATTGGTCGGCCACGTGCACCTCATCCATGGCATGCGCGGCCCCGGGGCGCGTCCGCACGAGATGCAGGGCGCCGATCGCACGGCCACCGGCGCGCAGCGGCACGATGAGGACCGTACTGGCCCCCAGCCGCTCCACCCGCGCCCGGGCCTCCGGGACCGGAAAGTTGTCGTGCAACCAGGCGCCCATATCCGTGACGCGCTGCGCTTCGGTCTCGTGCGCCATGCGGAGGCCGCTGGTGGGCGCCGGCTCGGTGAGGTCGCCATGGCGCGTGACGAGACCGGCCACGTCCATCTGCCGCTGCGAATCCACATGCGACGCGGCCGCGCGCCGGATCCCACCGTCGGGCGTGAGCAGCTCCAGCAGACTCCAGTCCCCCAGCAGGGGAATGGGCAGCTCGGCGATGGTCGCCATCGTGGAGTCCACGTCGAGCGAGGCGGCGAGCACCCAGCCGGCGGTGGCCAACAGCTTCTGGCGCTCCTCGTACCGCTTGCGCTCGCTCACGTCGCGCAGGGTGACCATGAAGGTGCGCGCGCCCTCCGTGGTGGCGCGCGCAATCGAGGCTTCGGCCGGGAAGAGTTCGCCGGACTTGCGGAGACCGGCAATCTCGCGGCGATGGGCCATGGTCCGGGCATCCACCGGTCCCTCGGCGAATGTCCGCATGTGCCCGCGGTGGACGGCCCGCGTGCTCATCGGTAGCAGGCGATCGAGCGGTTCGCCCAGCATCTCCGCCTCGCTCCAGCCGAAGATCTGTTCGGCGCCCCGGTTGAAGCGGACGATCCGGAACCGGTCATCCAGCGCGATGATGGCATCGGAGGCGATATCGACGATCGCGGCCAGAGCCGCCTGCGAGTGCGTTTCGTGCATGCCCCGACAATATTCGAGGGGGTCACTCCCTCGCCAGCAGGCCCTCGCCTCTCGTCCCATGATCGATCGGCCCTCCCTTTCGCCGCTTCCCCTGCTGGCGCTCGGCTTTCTCCTGGCGGGCGCGCTGCTCGGCGTGCTGCTGCCCGGTGCCCCGTGGGCCCACCATCTCTGGCTCGCCGGACTGGCGGTGACCGGACTTCCCGTGGCGTGGACCACCTTCCGCGGGCTGTTGCGCGGCGTGTTTGCCGCCGATGTCGTGGCCATGCTGGCCATTCTGGGCGCCCTGCTGCTCGATCAACCGTTGGCCGGTCTCGTGGTGGTGCTCATGCAGACCGGAGGCGAGGCGCTCGATGCCTACGCGGTGGCGCGCGCCTCGCATGCGGTGGAGGCGCTCGAGGCGGATGCGCCGCGGACCGCCCACCGCTTGCACGATGGCCGGGTACTCGACATCGAGGCGGAGGCCATCGTCCCGGGCGACCAACTGCTGGTCCGTCCCGGCGAGCTGGTCCCGTGCGACGGCACCGTCCTCGGCGGGAACTCGCACGTGGACACCTCCCGCCTGACCGGCGAACCGGTGCCGGTGCGCGCCGCGACGGGCACCCGGCTGCTCTCGGGGAGCGTGAATCTGGATGGGGCGCTCACGCTCGAGGCCACCCGTACCTCGCGGGAAAGCCAGTATGCCCGGATCGTGGATCTGGTGCGATCGGCGCAGGCCTCCAAGAGCCCGCTGCAGCGCACCGCCGACCGGTGGGCGATCTGGTTCACGCCGCTGACGCTTGCCGCCTGCGCCGTCGCCTGGTTCGTGTCGCACGACTGGACGCGCGTCTTGGCCGTGCTGGTCGTGGCCACTCCGTGTCCGCTCATCCTGGCGGCCCCAGTGGCCATCATCGGCGGACTGAACCGGGCGGCGCGGCGGGCGATCATCGTGCGCAGCGGCAGCGCGCTGGAGGGGCTGGCGCGGGTGGACACCGCCGTCTTCGACAAGACCGGTACGCTCACGGTGGGCACGCCGCGGGTGCATGAGGTCACGGTCCTCGACGGGGAGACGGCCGACACGCTGCTGGCGCGGGCGGCGGCCGTGGAGCAGGGATCCGGCCATTTGCTGGCGCGCGTGATCGTGGCGGAGGCCGAGCGGCGTCACCTACCGGTGGTCATGGCGACCGACCTCGTGGAAACGCCGGGGCGCGGCGTGACCGGCACGCTGGCGGGGGAACGGATCGCGGTGGGCTCGCCCGACTTCGTGCGCGAGCAGTTCGCGACCACGTCGGCTGCCGTGCTCGCGGGGATCGATACGCTTGAAGCCCAGGCGACCGGCTTGCGGGCCTATGTGGGGTGCGCGCGCGGGGCCGTGGGGCGCATTGCCTTTGCCGACGAGCTGCGCCCCGAGTTGGCGCCGATGTTCCGGGCGCTCGAGCGGCTCGGCTTCCGCGAGTCCCACCTGCTCTCCGGTGATACGAGCGCCAACGTCGCAACGATTGCGGCGACGGTGGGGATCCGGTCACATGCCGGCGACCTCAAGGCCGAAGACAAAGTCGCGCGGGTACGGGCGCTGGAGCAGGCGGGGCACCGCGTGCTCATGGTGGGCGACGGCACCAACGACGCGCCGGCGATGAGCACGGCCACGGTGGGGCTGGCACTCGCCGGCCACGGTGGGGGCGTGGTGGCGGAGGCGGCCGATGTGGTGCTGCTGGTGGATGATCCCGGGCGCGTCCCCGAGGCGGTGGTGATCGGGCGGCGCTCACTGGTCATTGCCCGGCAATCGATTGCCGTGGGGCTTGGGTTGTCGCTGGTCGGCATGGGGTTCGCGGCGGCGGGGCAGCTGACCCCGGTGGCCGGCGCGCTGATTCAGGAGGCGATCGATGTCGCAGTGATCCTCAATGCCCTGCGCGCCGCGACGGATGGGGGCGAGCGCCGGCGACGTCGCACGAAATGAACGCGGCGCCGGCAGGTGCGCCCGCCCAGGTCAGGACTCCGGCAGGAGTTCAGCCACACAGACCCGATCGCGGCCATGCTGCTTGGCCTTGTAGAGCGCCTTGTCCGCCCGGGCCACCCAGCTGTCGACGTCGTCGGCGGGCGAGAGCTGGGCCACGCCGACGGATACCCCGAGCGCGAACTCCATGGCCGGGTGCGGCGCCGGCATGGCCGCCAACTGCTCCTGCAGCCGGCGGGCCAACGTCTGGGCAATCTTCCAGTCGGTATTGTGCATGACCACCGCAAACTCGTCCCCGCCGATCCGACAGACCACGTCGCTCTGGCGCAGGAAGGTCCGCTTGAGC
>Ga0315902_10004717_pt1 | contig 19533 bp, 18 predicted proteins | sample LakEriMetagenome_9_FD_203523 | JGI IMG/M metagenome (GOLD analysis project Ga0315902, IMG submission 203523) | Freshwater fungal communities from buoy surface, Lake Erie, Ohio, United States - Buoy 12 MA117 | ecosystem: Environmental > Aquatic > Freshwater > Lake > Lake biofilm | place: USA... | reverse complement strand
GACTCGGCGGCATCGGTTTCGCGGTCGCCGCGCTTCACGCCGGCAAAAACGGCCCACAGCCGGTAATACTCCTCCTGCGTGATGGGATCGAGCTTGTGATCGTGGCAGCGGGCGCAGTTGATGGTGATGCCCATCGTGGCGGTGAGCGTCTGCGTGACCATGTCATCGAGATCGAGAGCGCGGGCGGCACGGCGCAGCATATCGCTCCTCGTCTCCTGCTGCCCGACGAAGTCCCATGGGCCTGCGGCGAGAAAGCCGAGCGCGGTGATGGTTGGCTTCGGCAGCAAATCACCGGCGATTTGTTCCCTGATGAACTGGTCGTAGGGTTTGTCGGCATTGAAGGACTCGATGACGTAGTCGCGGTAGCGCCAGGCATTGGGGCGGAGCTGATCGCGCTCAAAGCCGTGCGTGTCGGCGTAATGAACGATGTCGAGCCAGTGGCGGGCTTGGCGTTCGCCGAAGTGGGGACTGGCGAGGAGGGAATCGACGAGGGATTCGTAGGCTTGGTCGGACAGGTCGGACTTGTCTGACCAGTCCGACGGCGGCAGCCCGAGCAGATCGAAGTGAAGCCGACGCTTCAACGTGTGCGCGTCTGCCTGCGGAGACATCTTGAGGCCATTCACACGGAGTTTGGCTTCGATGAAGGTGTCGATCGACAAGGAGGGGCGGTTTTTAACCGCCTTGGGCGCTTGAAAAGCGCCCTTCCTTGGAATCGGCTGCACGGACCAGTGCAGGAGGCGCTTGTCGGTGAGTGCGGCTTTGTCGGCGGCATTTTCGGGCCACTTCGCACCGGAGTTGATCCATTCGCGGATGAGGGAGATTTGCGCGGACGTCAGTGGATCGCCTTTCGGTGGCATGCGCTCATCTTCGTCGGTGCTGGTGAGGCGATGGAAGAGCGGCGAGGCATCTGCTTTGCCGGCGAGAATCGCGGGGCCGTCGTGACCGCCTTTGAAGGCGTGGACTTTGGCATCGAGACGGAGTTCGCCTTTCTGTTTCTTTTCGCCATGGCATTCGATGCAGCGTTCCTGCAGCAGCGGGCGGATTTCGCGGTCGAAATCGACGGCGAGAAGGACGGAAGGGACGCAAAGGATGGAAAGGAGCAGCTTCATGCGAGTGCGCTTTGGATCACGTGGCCGTGGACGTCGGTGAGGCGGCGTTCGAGGCCGTTGTGGTAGTAGCTGAGGCGTTCGTGATCGAGACCGAGGAGGTGGAGGATCGTGGCGTGGAAATCATAGACGCTGGTGACATCGACGGCGGCCTTCCAGCCGAACTCATCGGTCTCGCCGTGATGTTTGGCTCCGGTTTGCACGCCAGCTCCGGCGAGGATGCAGGTGAAGCCGCTGGGGTTGTGATCACGACCGGACGCGCCTTTTTGAAAGGTGGGCATGCGGCCGAACTCGGTGCAGAAAACGAAGAGCGTATCGGCGAGCAGGCCGCGCTGTTTCAGATCCATGAAGAGCGCGGCGGTGGGCTGGTCGAGGACCTCGGCGTGGCCGGGATACTGCGTGGCGATGGTCTTGTGACCGTCCCAATTGCCAACGCCTTCGCCCATGGCATACGCGCCGTTGAAGACCTGCACGAAGCGCACGCCCTGCTCGCACAAGCGACGCGCGAGGATGCAGTTTTTGGCGTAACCGGCCTTCACGGCGTTCGTGGGATCGTCGGCGCCATACATCTTCAAAACGTGCGCGGGCTCGCTGCTGAGATCGGTGAGCGAGGGCACGGTCATCTGCATCTTCGCGGCGAGTTCGTAGCTGGAGATGCGAGCGGCGAGTTCGCTATCGCCGGGGAATTTTTCGAGGTGGCGTTCGTTGAGGCGCTTCAAGAAATCAGCGGTCGCTTTGTCACTGCTGGCGGAGATGCCACTGGGGCGTGCGAGGAAGCGGATCGGGTTCTCGGCGTTGAAGGCGGTGCCTTGATACGCGGCGGGGAGGAAGGCGGCGCTCCAGTTGTTGCCTGCGGCTTGCGGATTGCCGCGCGGATCGGGGATGGCGATGTAGGACGGCAGGTTTTCGTTTTCGGTGCCGAGAGCGTAGTTCACCCAAGCGCCGGCGGACGGAAAGCCTTCTAGGGTTTGCCCAGTGGACATGAAGGTCTCGCCGGGGCCATGCGTGTTCGTCTTCGACGTCATGCCGTGGCAGAAAAAGAAGTCGTCGGCACAGGCACCGAGCTTTGGCAGCAAATCAGAGGTCATCTTGCCGGACTGGCCGCGCGGTTTGAAGTCGCGGAGCGGCTTGATGAGGTTGCCCTGCTCGCCCTGAAAGGTGACGACGCTGCCGCCGGGCATGGGTTGGTCGTGGTATTTAAAGAGAGCGGGTTTGTAGTCGAAGGTATCGACGTGGCTCAACGCACCGCTGCAAAAGACCATGACGACGCGCTTGGCCTTCGGCGCAAAGTGTGGATTGCGGGCGGCAAAGGGTCGCGAGGGGTCGATGATCGGACGTGTGGGACCGGAGGCTGCGAGAAGCTGATCACGAGCGAGCAGATCGAGAAACGCGATGCTGCTCAAACCGTGGACGGTTTGCTGGAGGAAGGTGCGGCGGTTGAGAAGGGAATTCATTCGAGGAAGAGAAACTCGTTCGAGTTGAGAAGGGCGCGGCAGAAAGCTTGAAGGCCTTCTTGTTTCACGAAAGCCTCGGCGGCGGTGAGTTCGTCTTTCGTCGGCTGGCGTTGATAGACGAGTTGATAGGCTTTCGCGGCGGATTGGGCTTTGGCGGCGAGTTTGGCGGCCTGATCGAGGACGAAAGAACTGTTGTAGAGATTGAGCGCTTGGAGCGGTGTGGTGCTGCGTGGACGGCTGGGGCAGACTTGGCCAGCATCGGGCGCGTCGAAGGCGGCGAAGATGGCGTCGGGCTCCATGCGGAGTTTGAGGGCGTAGATCATGCGGCGGTAGTCTTCGCGCTCGAAGTCGCCGGTCTCTGCGATCCAGTTGCGGGCGTAGTTGGCGTTTGGCTCGTAGAGCATGAAGCCGGGGCCGCCGGGGGTGAGATCGAGATTGCCAGTGACGGCGAGGATGCTGTCGCGGATCATTTCGGAATCGAGACGGCGTGGGGAGAAGCGCCAGAGGAGCGTGTTGGTCGCGTCTTTGGATAGGGCGGATGGGTCTGATGGGACGGATGATTGCTGAAACGTTTTCGATGTGAGGATCAGCCTCTGAATGTGCTTCACACTCCAGCCGCTTTTGATGAACTCATTCGCGAGCCAATCGAGGAGCTCGGGGTGCGTGGGTTTGAAGCCCATGTGGCCGAAGTCGCTGGGCGTGGCGACGAGGCCGGTGCCGAAGATGTAATGCCAGATGCGGTTCACCATGATGCGGGCGGGCAGCGGATTGCGCGGATCGGTGAGCCATTTCGCGAAGGCGAGGCGGCGCTGCTGCTCAGGCGCATCGGGCGGGAGGTTGAGGCTGCCGAGTTTGTCTTTGAAGACGGAGAGCGCATCGGGTGCGACGACTTCGCGCGGGTTCATGTGGTCGCCGCGATGCAGGCGATGCGTGGGCTCGGGCTGCTTGAAGGTGCCCGCGTAGGCCAGCGGTGGCTCGGCGATGGTAGAGAGTTGCTTTTGCAGGTCGTTCACTTTCGCCAAAAGCTCGGCGGGAGCATTCGAGGACGATGGGATGGTCTTGATCCTCTTGTTGAATCGGATGCTGAGGCGATCCGCCGAGGAGGCGACTGTCTTCCAGGCCTTGCCGTCGGATGAAACCTCGATGCGATAGGTTGAAGCGAGGCGGTCTTCAAAAACTTTGCCACCGATGCTTCGATCGCGGCTCCAGACGACGCGGCTGATCTCCTGCGGCTGCACGAGCTCGAACTGCACCCAGCCTTTTTTCTCTTTGGCGATCCAACTGCGGTTGTTGCCGTATTTGCCGTCGTTGATGTGCTCGAGCTTGTGAATCGGCGACGGGCCGAAATCGCCGCCGGAGGTCGTTTTGGCCTTCAAAGCGAGGTTTTCGCCGCTGGGGCCAAAAATTTCGAGTTCGTCGATGCAGGCTTGTCCGCTGGAACAGTCGTCGATGATGAAGCGGACGTGTTTCGCGGGTGTGGGAGCGAAAAGATCGGTGTTCGCAGCGTGAGTGACGGGTGGGCGGATGTGAAGCTTTTCGGAAGGTGTGGGCAGTTCTTCGAGAAGGATGACATCGGCAGCCATCGGAGCGCTGGTGCTGCCCATGCGGAGGAGGATGCGGCTATTTGCGGCGAGTTCATGCTCGCCGAGGCTCTTGAGGCCGCTCCAGCGTTTCTTGCCCGCGATGGCGGGTTTGCCATCGGCGAACTGGCGTTGATTGATGGTGCCGATCTCGGTCTGCTTGCCGTTGGTTTCGAGAAGGAAGCGAGCGTCGGGCGCATGCGTGGTCCACACGCCCCAGCTCACCCAAATGCGATGCTTACCGCTGCGTTTCGGTGTCCACGCGACGCAGTCGGTGCCGGGTGCTTCATCGAAGTAGCGGTAGCTCTCGCCGATGTTCGGAAAGCGATTCGCATCGCCGGGATCGCTGAGCTGGCCCTGCTCGGTGCCGGGATCGTAGTCGGTGGCTTTGACGCCTTTAGGTGTCTTCAAAAAGGCGGCGTCTTCTTCGCCGAGGGTCACGCGACGGCCGAGCATGGCCTTCGGTTGATACTCGGCGAGCTTCGTGGTGAGCGGTGCGAGCTTTTGGCGCAGTTCGTCAGCTTTTTTCTCCTGAGCGGCATAGCCGACGTCTTTGATCGGCCGGTCGGCGTGCTGCACACCGGAGAAGATGGCCTGCATGGCGTAGAAGTCGGTTTGCGTGACGGGATCGAATTTGTGGTTGTGGCACTTCGCGCAGATCATCGTCGTGGCGAGGAAGGTGGTGCCCGCGGTATTCACCATGTCGGAGAGCTCGTCCGCACGCTGCATGAGCTGCAAATTTTTATCTTGGCCCTTCACGCGATCCATCGGCCCGCCGACGATGAAGCCCGTGGCCACATCCGCGCCGCAGGTATCGCCCGCGATCTGCTCAAACATGAAGCGATCGTATGGTTTGTCGCTGTTGAAGGCGTCGATGACGTAATCGCGATAGCGCCAGGCGTGAGGACGTTCGTGGTTGGTTTCAAAGCCATTCGAATCGGCGAAACGGACGACGTCCAGCCAGTGGCGGGCCCATTTTTCGCCGTAATGGTGGGAGGAGAGGAGGGCTTCAAATGACGAATCACGAATGACGAATGACGAAACCTGATCAGACGTGGGTGGCAGGCCGGTGACGATATAGTAGGCGCGTCGTGCGAGCGTGCGTGCATCCGCAGGCGGTGACATGGACAGGCCTTTTTCGCGGAGTTTGGCTTCGATGAAGCTGTCGATCGTGGCTTTGGGATCGTGCGTTGCTAGCGGCTGATAGGCCCAGTGGTTCGCGCGTTCATCGACGGTCGCGGCTTTGTCCTCAGCGTTTTCGGGCCACACGGCGCCGGAGTCGATCCAGGCTTTGATTTTTGCGATTTGATCGGTGGTAAGCGGTTCGCCTTTGGGAGGCATGCGCTCGTCGCCGGAGGCGGTGATGCGTTGGAAAAGCGGTGAAGCGCTCGATTTGGTGGGAACGATGGCTGCGCCGCTTTCTCCACCTTTGAAGGCATGCGGTTTGGCATCGAGACGGAGATCCGCCTTTTGCTTTTCGGGGCCGTGGCACTCGACGCAGCGCTCTTGGAGGAGCGGGCGGATTTCGCGGTCGAAGTCCTGGCTGAAGAGGACGGATGGGACCAATAAGACCGATAGGAGCAGTGATTTCATAGGCCAAGATCGGCGTGGGCGTGTTCGAGGTGGGTGCGCATGGCTTTCGCTGCGGCGGCGGGGCGGCGGGCGAGGATGGCGCGGAGGATTTTGGCGTGGTCGGCGACGGCGAGGTCTTTCGTGACGCGGCTGTAGCCGTGCTTGAGGCTGGTTTGCAGCAGCTCGGAGAGACTTTGGATGAGCAGCGCGGCGATTTTGTTGCCGGAGGCTTCGGCGAGTAGGCAGTGGAAGGTCATGTCAGCCTCGACTTGCTCTTCAAAGCTCCCGGCGGCCTCGAATCGCTCGTGGCAGGCGGCGAGCGCCTTCAAATCGGCTGCGGTGGCGCGTTCGGCGGCGAGTCGGGCGTTTTCCGGCTCCAGGGCAAAGCGCACTTCGATGAGTTGCTTCAAGCGCTGCGTTTCATCCGGCACGAGCAGGCTGAGAGCGCCGTTGAGAGGCTTGTGGAGCTTGTCCACAACGGTCATGCCGCTGCCCTGGCGGATTTCGAGCAGGCCTTGCAGCTCGAGTCGCTTCGCCGCCTCACGCACGACGCTGCGGCTCACGCCAAATTTCGCCGACATGTCACGCTCCGTCGGCAAACGACGACTGGTGCGGGCGAGGCCGATGATGCGGCGGGAGACGGTTTCAACGAGGGAAAGAGACATGGTAAATTGGTCAGACCAATTTCCAATACGGGCTCCGAGACCGTTTTATCACGTGTTTTTGCCCGGGCGAGAGCTGCGGATGGCGGAGTCGAGCAACGTGGCGCGAATGAGGCCTTCCGAAGTCATCACGGCGCGCGTTTGCGGCAGGCGTCGCTGCAAAACTTCACGTGATCCCAATCACGCGCCCATTTTTTCCGCCACATGAAGGGCCGGGAGCAGGTGACGCAGATTTTCTGCGGCAGGTGCTGCTTTTTGACGCCGTGCATGGGCGAATCAGGACTTGGGAGCGAGCCGCAGCAGGACCTCGTTGCGACGGAAGGGGATGAGCGTCCACGGCGGGTCATAGTAGGCAAAGAAGGGCTCGCCGACGGAGGTGAGTTTTTGCGCGGTGAGCCACGCGCGGAGCTCGGCGAGCGCTTTGGTCTCATTTTCAGTGTTTCGGCCTCCGGGAAAACGCAGCACGGCAAAGCGCGTGGCCGCCATCTTGCCGAGCGACACGTCTTTGCCGGTGGGTTTGGGCACGCCTTTGTCCACGGTGGCTTTCGGCATGACGAAGCTCATCGTCTTTTTGTCCGTGGTGTTCGAAATGAGCACGGGCGCGGTCATTTCGATCTTTTCCTTCGATTCGTTCGCGCCGGTGATGAAGCGAAAAAGCTGGCCGAAGCCGCCGTTCACGCCATCCGCGGACATCGGCGTGGTGGCGATGGTGAGCGCTGGATAGTCGCGGATTTCAAAGCGGTCGTCGGTGCGCACGACTTGATAAACGGGCGACTCGGTGGCCGCGCGTGAGCTGGAGACGAACCAGAACGCGCCGAGCACGACCGGCAGGAGGATGAGGAGAGTGGTTTGCTTTTTCATGGTGGGATCAATTCGTTCGTTGCGGCACGAGCGCGAGTCTGGCGGGGTCGTAGCCTTGTTTTTCGAGTCGCGTGAGGATGCCGCGATAGGTGGGCTCGTCGATGGCGGTCGCCCGACTGAGCACCCAGGCGAGTTTGCGCGAAGGATGACCGATGACGGCCCATTGATAGTCCTTGTCGAGATCGGTCACGAGATACTTGGCGCGAAGCGGCCACACGAACTGCACGCGCCATTCGGCGTTGCTGCGCTTGTCATGCACCCAGGCGACGCCTTTCCACTCCTCCAGCGGCGCATCGAGCGATTCACGGCGGAAGAGGAAGGAATTCTGGATGCGGCCGTCGGGTCGCAGCGCGTAGCGATCGAGCGTGCCGACCTTGCCGCGCTCCAGCCAGTAAGGGATGTGCGCATAGACATACCAATCGCCCATGAAGCGCGGTAGATCGAGCTGCGGCACCGTTTGCAGAGGCGCGCGGGCGCAGGAGGAAAGGAAGAGAGGCATGAGCGCGGCGAGGAGGAGAGCAGTTTTCATGCGGAGGCGGAGGTGAATTCTGTCGCGAGGCCGAGGCTTTCCCAAGCTGCGCGTTCTTTTTCGAGATCGGCAGCGCGGCGGCGGGCTTTGTCGTGGGCGTATTTGCCGAGCACGAGGCGCAGCGGTGGATTTTCGGCGGCGACGAGCTGCAAAAGCGCCTGCGCGGCACGCGCAGGATCACCGGGCTGCCTTCCATCCATGGAGGCGATGAGGCGGCCAAATTTGCCCGAGGTGGCATCGTAGTCGGCGAGGTGAGTGGAGGCTTTTTCGACGTTTCGCGAGATGAAGTCGGTGCGGAAGGGGCCGGGCTGCACCAGCGTGACGCGAATGCCGTGCGGGGCGAGCTCTTGGCGCAGGCTTTCGCCGAGAAACTCCATCGCGGCCTTCGCGCCGCCGTAAACGCCGAAGCCGGGGTAGTTCGAGATCGCCGCGGCGGCGCTGAAGTGAATGATGTGACCGTGTTTTTGCGCGCGCAGCATCGGCAGCGCGGCGCGGATGACATTCAGCGGGCCGAAGAAGTTCGTTTCAAAGTTCTGGCGGATCTGGTCGTCGCTACACTCCTCGACGGCACCGATCAGGCCGCTGCCGGCGTTGTTCACGAGCACGTCAAAGGCCCCAGCCTCGGCGATGACTTCGCGCACATTGGCCGCATCGGTGACATCGAGCGCGGCGACGCGGCAGACGCCTGCTTTTTCGAGGTCCGCGATGCTGCGCACATCACGCGCGGTAGCGATGATGCGGTGACCGGCGGCGATGGCGGCCTCCGCCAGCGCACGGCCGAATCCGGACGAGCAGCCCGTGATGAACCAGGTGAGTGAGTCAGGCATGACAAGCTGAGCATGAGCCAGCCGCAGGCCAAAGCGAATGCTGTTTGGGGCATTCATCCATGCCGCGCGGGCATCACGGATTCAGCCGCCAGAGCGTGAAGTTCAGAAACGTGGCAAAACTGACCCAGGCGAGATACGGCACCAAGAGCAGCCCCGCAGGCCGGTGAACGCTGAGGAAGGCCTGCATGGTCTTGAAGATGGCACCCCACATGCAGCCGATGATGACGAGGGCCGCGCCGATCTCATGCGCGCCGAAGAACATGGGCGTCCACGCGGCATTGAGCGCGAGCTGGACGAAATACAGGTTCAGCACCGGACCGCGACCGATGCGTTTCCACACCAGCCACGCGGCGGTGGCCATCATGAGATACAGCGCGGTCCACACCGGGCCAAAGATCCACGAAGGCGGATTCCATGAAGGCTTTACGAGCGATTGATACCAGGCGCCCGGCGGCGAAAAGGCCCCAAACACCGGCGCGAGAAAGGTCACGAGGATGAATCCGCCGAGAACGGCTAGACTGGCGGCGGTGGAGCGAGGTTTCATGGTTTCTTGCCGCAAGATGAGCGGCAAACAGCAGCCTGCGCGTGAATTTTCTCCCGATCGGCAGGGGAGAGGCGGGCGAGGTTTTTGAGTTGCATGCTCATGCGCTGGTTTTGGCGCAGCGCGGGCTCGTGCTGGAGAAGGTAGTCCCAGTAAAGCGTGGTGAAAGGGCAGGCACGCGGGCCAGTGCTCTGCGCGGGATCGTAGCGGCAGCCGGCGCAGTAGTTGCTCATGCGCTGGATGTATTTGCCGGAGGCGACGTAGGGCTTGCTGGCCATGATGCCGCCATCGCCATACTGCGACATGCCGAGGGTGTTTGGCAGCTCCACCCACTCGATGGCATCGACATAAACCGCGAGATACCACTCGTGCACGCGACGCGGATGCACGCCGTAGAGCAGTGCGAAGAGTCCGGTGACCATGAGACGCTGAATGTGATGCGCGTAGCCGTGGCGCAGCGTCTGGCCGATGGCATCGCGCAGGCACTGCATGTCGGTTTCGCCGGTCCAGTAGAAGTCAGGAAGCTCCTGCGTGGCCTGCATGGCATTCTTTTCGAGGTAATCCGGCATGAAGTGCCAGTAGATGCCGCGCACATACTCACGCCAGCCGAGGATCTGGCGGATGAAGCCCTCGACGGACTCGATGGGCGCTTTGCCGGCGTGATAGGCTTTTTCCGCGGCGGCGATGACCTCGCGCGGATCGAGCAGCTTCAGATTCATCGCGGCGCTGAGGCGGGAATGATACAGCCAGGGCTCATGCGTCCACATGGCGTCCTGATAACGGCCAAACTCGGCGAGACGATGCGTGATGAAGTCATCCAAGGCCTCGCGTGCCTCAGCGGCGGTCACCGGCCAGTCGAATTCATCGAGAGAGCCGGGATGTTTGGCGAAGTACTCCCGCACATCGGCGATCACGCCGCGCGTGAGGTCATCCGGCGCGAAACGACGCGGCGGGATGCGCAAACCGGGGCCGGTTTTGCCAAAGGACTCGCGATTGTCGTGATCGTAGTTCCACTGACCGCCGAGCGGTTTGGCCTTTTCCATGAGCACGCCGGTGTGCTGACGCATTTCGCGGTAGAAAAACTCCATGCGGAGCTGTTTGCGGCCTTCGGCGTGTTTTTGGAACCTTTCGCGCGTGCAGAGAAAATGCGTGTCTTCGCGGATTTCGAGTGGGAGGGCCGTTTCGGCCGCCACAGCCTCGATTTCGCGCGCTGTGCTCCATTCGCCCGCTTCGACCAGGAGGAGCTTTTGGGGCTTCAGCGCCGAGATGGCCGCGCGGAGCTGTTCGGCGAAGGTTTCGCCTCCCGGGCCGCCGAGCTGGCGATAGTGCACGGTGAATCCACGCGCGCGCAGTTCATCGCGAAAATGACGCATCGCGGCCAAAAAGACGGCGATGCGCGGCTGTGTGCTCCAGACCTTGGTGGACTCGTGTTTGACCTCCGCCATCCAAACGGCGTCCAGCTTGGCATCGAAGCCTTCGAGCGCGGCGGAGCGCGCATCAAGCTGGTCGCCGAGGATGAGGATGAGGTTTCTCACTTTTTCTTCTCCCAATCGCGGGCCTTGATGACGGCTTCAAGGTCGGCTTTGGCGGCGTTGTCGGCTGGGAGGAGCTTGAAGTGGGTCATGTAGCGCAGCGCTTTGGCCACGTTCATGATTTCGCCCTTCTGCTTTTCCTGCTTCGCGGCGTCGGCGGCTTTCGCTTCGGCGGCGAAGGCGGTGAGCGTGGCGAGAGAGTCTTTTTCAGCGTCGGCGTTGGCCTCGTAGCAGAGGGATTCGAGAAGGCGGAGGGCTTTGGCGTTGCCGCTGAGCTTCGCTGCGTCTTCACGGATGGTTTTGGCGATCTCGGCGCGCTTTTTGGCGGTGGCTTCCTCGCTCATCTTCGAGTACTCGCCGCCTTCGATGGCGCGCTTCGGCAGCGGGCGATACCAGATGTTGCGGAAGCGCACGGGATTGCCGTGATCCTGGATTTTGAAGGGGCCTTTTTCCGGGAAGGCGCGCGGTTTGGAGCGGCCTTTGTGTCCGCCACCGCCTTCGAGCGGGGTGTGGTCCTGCGTGAGCACGCCATTGACGAAAACGGTGATGTAGCCGGGATCGATCTGCTGCCCGTCTTTGAAGATGGGACGGCGGAAGATGATGTCGTAGCTCTGCCACTGGCCGGGTGCGCGCAGCGGATTGGCGGCGGGCGGATTGATGCCGTAGATGGAACTGGCGAAGCCGTCGGCGTAGGTGGGGTTATTGTGATTGTCGAGCACCTGCACCTCGACCTGGCCCATGAGGAAGACGCCGCTGTTGCCGCGGCCTTGGCTGTTGCCTTCGACCTTGGAGGGCGCGGACCATTCGACGTGGAGCTGGCAGTCGCCGAATTCCTCGACGGTGCGGATGTAGCCGCTGCCGGGCACGCATTGCAGGACGCCATCGACGACTTCCCACTTGGTGGGCTCGCCGTTGGGTTTGTCGGACTTCCATTTCTGGATGTCCTCGGGCTTGCCGGAGAAGAGAATGATGGCGTCGGAGGGCGGCGCGCCGTTTTCACCGGGCTCGACGCGCGGCGGCTGAGGGCGGTTCATGTCATGGATGGCCCAGGGATGCGTGGCGTCTGGCGGATCGCCGTAAAAGCCACCCTCGGCGAGCGCGGGCGTGGTGAGGGCGAGGAGCGGGAGGAGGCGAAAAAGGGGACGATGCATGCGTGAGTTGGAGTTAGGAGTTGTGAGTTGCGAGTTATGAATAACGATGGCGGCGCATGAAAACGGCTTTTTCGCGCGGGTTTCAGTTTTTTTCACTCTTGGTGCTGCTCTCCGGCTGCGCGATGCCGCCGCCCCCGCCGAAAGCGGAGCCGGTGACGGGCGAACACGGCATGGAGGTGCTGCGCGCGCTGCCTGCGGACGGCTCCGCGCCGCTCTACAACGGCGCGGTGGACATGAATGTGCCCACGCAGACCACCACGCTGAATGATGTGGCGCGCATGCTCGCGGGCATGCAGGCGCAGGGCGCGGACGAGCTCGCGGGCATCCGCCGGTCGCCCGCCTGGCAGGAGCATGCGCAGCGGATGGACTGGATGTGGCAGACGCACCTCTCGCAGCATCGCGATCCGATCCAGCAGTGGGCCTCCAGCGAGATCAGCGACCTGCGGGCCTCCAGCGCGGTGTTTTATCCGTTCAGCGGGCCGGACTTTCTCTTTGCGGATGCCTTTTTCCCCGGCGCGGACACGTACATCCTGTGCGGGCTCGAAGGCGCGGAGCCGATGCCGCAATTGGCGAGCCTGACAGCGGCGGACATCCAAAACGGTCTGGCGCAACTGCGCAGCACGCTGAACACGAGCATGCAGTTCAGCTACTTCATCACGAAGGACATGCGCAGCGATCTGCAGGCGACGCGTTTCCGCGGCGTGCTGCCGGTGCTGATGGTCTTCCTCGCACGCACGGGGCACCAGATCGAGTCGGTGGACACGGTGCAGCTCGATGCCGGCGGGAATGCGGTGATGGCAGGCTCTTCGGGCAACACGGGGCTGCTGATCCGCTTCCGCGGAGGCTGGGGCAGCACGAAGCATCTGTTCTACTTCCGCCAGGATCTGTCGAACGGCGGCCTCGGGAACGCCTTCCCGGCCTTTGTGGCCCGATTTGGCCGCATCCCGGCCTTCACGAAAAGCGCGTCGTATTTGATGCACGACAGTGGTTTCACCCGCATCCGCGATTTCCTCATGAGCCAAAGCATCGGCATCGTGCAGGACCCGACTGGTGTGCCCTACGCCACGCTGCTGAACGCGGGCTGGGACATCCGGCTCTTTGGGAACTATCAGGGCACTCTGGATATCTTCCCAAACTGCCAGCAGCCCGACCTGATCGCGGCCTACCAGGCCGGACGCCACGGTGTGCGGCCGCTGAACTTTGGCGTCGGCTACCTGTTTGAGCCCTCGCGCACCAGCCTGATGGTGGCGCGTCCGCGGCGACGCTGAATCGGCCGAGCGAGAACGACCGACCTCCCGCAGCAGGGGAAAAAAGGCATTGAAAGGCCTTTTTCGGCCTCTACTATCCGCGCCCCGAACTTCCCCACCCAAACGCATTTTATGGCAGACGCAGCGAACAAATACTCCCAGAACGTAGACGGCGCTTACTACGTGGACGATCAGTGCATCGACTGCGACCTTTGCCGCGAGACCGCGCCTGCCAATTTCAAGCGTCACGACGATGGCGGCCATTCTTTCCTCTTCAAGCAGCCGGAAAACGACGAGGAGACCAAGCTCTGCGAAGAAGCTCTCACCGGCTGCCCAGTCGAGGCCATCGGCCGCGACGGAGCGGAGTGATTCCGGCTTTTTTCATGCAGACAGGTCGCCAAAGCGCGGCCTCAATTGCTCTTGAGCGACAGCCAGCGCGAGGCTGTGACTTGGTGAACCCACACACACTGGTCTGACTGCGCGTTTTCGGGAAAAGCCACCTTCAGCGTGTAGCCGTTCGTCGGCATGCCGTTCGGTCCGGCGGCCAGCTGCGTCTGCAGCCAGTGGCCGATCTCCGATTCACGCGCGCAATAGCCATACAAGGTGTCGATGCCGTTCGGCGAGATCAGTTTCACGCACAGGTAGCGGTCGGAGTCGGTGAACTCGTAATTGTAGTATTCAAACAGCCGCACGTGCGCGCGGATCTCGACCGTGTCCGCGTTCCGGGACTTCTTCAGCTCGGCAAAGCTCATCTGGCCGTAGCCGGAGAGGCTCTCCCAATCGACCAGGAAATTGCCCCTGTCCCCGCGCCGCATCGCCACCTCCACGTAACCGGTCGGGCGGCTGCTTTTGAAACTGAAATACAAAATCTCCACGCCGTCGATCAGCAAGCGCTTGCGGCTCAGCAGTTCGTTGTGATTCGGATCTGAGTCCTTCTGCCGCTCGTAATAATCCTTCATCAGCGGCTCCAGCCGGGCCGCGTCATACACATGGGGCAGGCGCTCGCTCACCGTCGTGGCCTTCCAGTATTTTTGCAGCGTCTCCACGCCCTCGACGAAATCCGCCGCAGTCTCTTGCGGGGGCAGCTCCTTCACATCACTCGGCAGCGGCACCACCGTCACGCCATCGCCCGTGCGCGGCGAGGCCTGGCGCAAATCCACCGTCGGCGCGGTCTGCAGGCTCTCCGGCGTGATGATGCCCGCCTCAGCGTCCAGGCCCAGACGCTCCAGCTCCTTCACCCGCGCCTCATGCATGCGCGCACGCTCGAGGATGATGCCGCGGCGCTTCAGCTCATTGCCAAACCACTGCCAGCCCACCACCAGCGCCAGTGTGAGGCACACGCAAAGCGTGGACGCCACGCCGATGAAGGCGCGATGAGGACCGACGGAGCCAGGTGTCATGGTTGTGCGGAAAAAGGAGGGGACGGTTGTTACGAGGCCTGTCACCATGCGCAGCAACCCGCATGTGCTCAAGCATTTAGCCTGCCTTTGATGCCCGCGCCCAGCGTGCGCCATTGCAGGCCCGTGGAAACAGCCTACCCTGCCCCACCCCCATGAACCTCTTCGGCCGCTTCCTGCGCTACGTCACCTTTCTGCTTTCCATCGGCGGTGTCGTGGCCTTCACCGCCGTGATGCGACAGCTCAACGCCGCGGATCAGCAGCGCCCGGCCTCCACGCATCAATCCGTGCCCGTCAAAGCCGCCGCGGATGACATCGCTGGCACCGGTTTGCTGGAGGCGAACGGCGAAAATGTCGCCATCGGCGTCCCGTTGCCCGGATTGGTCAAAGAAGTCAAAGTAGAGGTGAACCAGGTCGTCAAAAAAGACGAGCCACTGCTCCTGCTCGATGACCGCGAGCTCCAGGCCTCCCTTTTGAAGCACAAGGCCGCCGTGCTCGTCGCCGAGGCCCAACTCGCCGTCGCGCAGGCCCAGCTCGCGAAGCTGCAAGACATGCTCGACCGCCTGAAGTCCATCACCGACCAGCGCGCCATCAGCCAAGATGATCTGCGCAACCGCACCAACGACGTCCTCGTCGCGCAGGCCCAGATGAAAGCCGCGCAAGCCCAGCTCGCCGCAGCGAAGGCCGATGTCGAGCAGACCGGCCTGCTCATCGACCGCCTCACCGTGCGCGCACCGCGCGACGGCACGCTCTTGCAGGTGAACATCCGCGCCGGTGAATATGCCTCGCCACAGAACCGGCTCCCCGCGCTCATTTTGGGAGACATCGATACGCTTCACATCCGTGCCGATGTCGATGAGCAAAACGCCACGCGCGTGCAGCTCGGCGCACCCGCCAAAATGTCTCTCAAAGGCGACTCCTCCGTGCAGTTCGACGCGAAGTTTGTCCGCGTAGAGCCCTACGTCATCCCCAAGACCTCCCTCACCGGCTCCAGCACCGAGCGCGTGGACACCCGCGTGCTCCAGATCATCTACCGCGTCGAAAAATCCAAGGACACCAGCCTCTACGTCGGCCAGCAGGTGGACATCTTCATCCCGCGGAAGAAGTAGTACGTAGTTCGGGCTTCAGCCCGTCTCGGGCATTGATTCCGAAAGCCGCTCTTCAAGACGACTCGCGCCGCGAAGAGGAGCGCGAGTATGGCTTTAGCCTACTCGCCATGCTCACGCTCCACGGAAAGCCGACCTTTGGCCCTACTCGCCCCTCAAATCATAGCACACCACGCGCGTGCCCGTGCTGCCCACCACGCCGCGATCCTGCTGGCGCACATACAGCAGCCCGTGGCTGATCGCCGGCAGGCTCCACGTTTGCGTGGCATAAAAAAGCTGCGCGCGACTCTTCTCCTCCGCGCCTTCCGGACTCAGCTCCAGCCAGTGCAGCGAACCGATCTCGCCGAGGCACAAAAATGCGCCGTCCGCCTTCAACAAACTCGCACGCAGGATGCTCAGCGGCCGGCCGATCACCTTGTCCTGCCATTCCACGCGCTTCTCCCACACCTCCGCACCCGTGTCCGCATTCACGCACACGAGTCGCGACCTGGGCTCCGTCTCGCCATCGATCGCATACAGATGACCTTCATGAAAAACGGGATTCATCCAGTGCACGCCCAGCTTCGCGGACTTCCAAACCTCCTTCGGCTGAAACGCCGCGTCATACTCCACCATCACACCGCCGAGCGGCCGGCCCTTCGGATACGCGGTGGTGATGAAGGCGCGGTTCTTCTCCGGAATGAGCACCGGTGACGTGCCGATCGCCTGGATGTACTCCTCATCCCGCCACGCGAACTTCGAATGCAGCTCACCGCTCTTCGGATCGAGGCACATCAGCCCGCCTGTGGCCGGATCGCTCTCACCACCGGCATACACCAGCACTTTGAGCTGGCCGTGCAGCTTCGCGGGAATGGGAGACGCGTAACTCGCGCCCCACGCTTCCTCCACCTTCCAAACCAGCTCGCCGCTCTTCAAATCAAACGCCGCTACGCTCACGCCTGCCTCCGCGAGGCGCGCTTTGCGCTCCCGCATGCTCAGCGAATCATCCAGCGGCCCTTTTTTGCCTCCCACATTCAAAATGACCCGCCCATCGAGAATCAACGGCGAGCCGCCCGCGCCGAAGAAATCCTGCGGCACGTGCATTTCCGTCCGCAGATCGTGTTTCCACAGCAGCTTGCCTGTTTTCAGCTCCAGCGCGCGCAATTCGCACGTCACGCCATACGTCACCACCACGCCATCGGCGATCACCGGGCTGCCGCGCGGCCCATTTCCGAATCCGTAGCGATCCTGATACGAAACCGGATAAGCATGGCTCCAGAAGCGTTTTCCCGTTTCGCGATGCAGGCACTCGATCGTCTCCTGACCCTCCAGCGCGTGAAAAATCACGCAAAAGTCACCGCTGATCGCCGGTGAGTTGTAGCCATCACCCATCTCCACCTCCCAGACCGCATTCGGGCCGCTTTCCGGCCATTTTTTCAACAGCGGCGTCTCGGGTGAGATCGCGTCATCCATCGGTCCGAGCACGCGCGGCCAATCCGAGGTCTTTGCGGCCTTTGCGAGCGGTTTGGGCTCCGCGTGAAACTTCAGCCGGTCAAACGCCTCCTGCGCGTGGCACACGTTCAGGGCAAAAAGGAGCAAAAACAGTCTCGACGGGTTTTTCATGTCATGGCACGCTAGCGCCGCCATGAAACACGTCACCCGCATTCTCTCTTTCGCCGCCGTTCTTGCGCTAAGCGCCTGCTCCACCTGCCCGTTTGCGCCAAAAACGTCCTCCAAAGGCCAGATCGAGCACGTCGTGCTCGTGTGGCTGAAACGCCCCGGCAACGCGGCGGACCGCGCCACGCTCGTCGCCACCGCGAAGAAGTTTCAGGCCGAAATTTCGCAGATCCAGCACCTCAGCGCCGGTCCCGCCGTCCCCAGCGAACGTCCCATCGTCGATGACAGCTTCGACATCGGCTTCGTCATGCGCTTCGCGACCAAGGCCGACCTCGACGCCTATGAAAAGCATCCCGTGCACGTCAAAGCCGTGAAGGAAACCCTCCTCCCGCTCGCGAAGAAAGTGCTCGTCTATGATGTCGGCTGTGAGTGATTCTTTTTCACTGCCATGGTCCTCGCCATTTTAAGAATCGAGCCCGAGGTGCCGGAAAATCGGCCCAGCCTTCATGACGTGTGGAATGCCATCGTGAATTCCTACGAGTGGTGGATACCACTTCTACTCATCGGCCTGCTCATGGGCTGGGTCACCTAGCTGCGCGTGAGAATGCATCAGCGTGTGGCAACGATTGTGAAACATGCGCCAGCAAAGTAGCCATCTCGCTCCGCCGAGATGAGCAAAGAGCTCCGCAAATCAGCAAAAAACTTCGAAGAGCCGCAAACCGACCTGATGGCTACTTTGCTTCGCCGGATCTACGCGCTCACGGCATGAACACGCTGATCTCGCTGACCTTCGCGCCGCTAGCGCGGAGCTTTTTGTTCGTGCTGGGGATTTGTTTGTCACCGGAGAGCGAGGGGTCGCTGTTTTCGCCCGCCTCAAAGCGCACGCTGACTTTCTGCGCGAGCTTGCCGCCTTCGAAGTTCGCGTAGCCGCCGTAGTCCCAGTCGAAGCCGGAGAGCTGGAAGGCCTTGCCGTTGATTTTTTCCACTTCGGCGATGCTGAGGCCGAGTTTGAGGCCATTGGCGAAGGTCCAGGCTTTGCCGACGATGCGGATGTCAGCCACGGTCTTCTTTTCTTCGTCGAAAATGATCTCCAGCTCGCGGTCGGTGCCCGCGAAGAGCTTCGCGCCCGGGATGGTGGTGCCTTCGGGCCCGTCGAGCTCCATCGCCTTGATGCTGCCCTTGCCATACGCGCGCTCGAGTTCGGTGAACTTCATGCCCGGCTTGATCAAGCCGACGCGCTCGCCGAGCACGATGGTGTTGTCCTTCGGATCAAATTCATCCGCATGAACGATGAGAGCGGCAAAAACGGCGAGGAGGCAAAGGAGCGTGCGCATGGTCGCGCAAGATGGCGTGCTTTAAGCCGCTGCAAACGGCCATTTCCGCGTCACACGGCTCCACAGCATGAAAACACCGCCGCCTGTGAGCAGCGCGAGCGCGCCGTAGGCGAGGAGATGCTTCTCCGTGGTGAAAAGCAGGAACAACCAGCCGCCGAGCGCCAGCAGCGCGGGCAGCGGATACAGCCACATGCGAAACGGACGCTCCATCTCCGGCTGCAAGCGCCGCAGCAGGACCAATGCGCCGATTTGACCGCCAAACTGCACCACGATGCGCGTGGTGAGCATCACGTCGATGAGCGTCTGCAGCTTCACAAACGTAGAAGCGGCCGCGATGAGGCCGATGACGATCAACGACACGTGCGGAAAGCCCAGCCGCGGATGCAGACGGCCAAACACGCGGAAAAAGCTACCGTCCCGCGCCGCGGCATACGGGATGCGCGAGTAGCCGAGCAGCATCGCGAACGCGCATGCGAGCATCGTCCACAAAACGAGCACGGTGAAGAGCTGCGCGAAGTCGCTGCCGTAGATTTTCGCCATCATCATCGTCACCACGGGCTTGCTGACGCCCTCGGCGGTCACCATTTCGCGCCAAGGCACCACACCGATGATGGAAAGGTTCACCGCGAGGTAAATCAAGGCCACGAGCACGAGCGAGAGCATCACCGCGCGCGGAATCACGCGGCCGGGCTGCTTCACCTCGTCGCCGATGAAGCAGATGTCGTAGTAGCCGAGGTAGTCGTAGATGCCGATGCGCGCCGCCGCGCCCAGCGCGGCCCATTTCGCCGCATCAAAGGCCCAAGCATCCTCCGGGAAGTCGAAGGCGAGCTTTGCATCGAAATGCATCGCGCCAGTGACGATGACAAAACCCATCGCCAGCAGCACACCGGCCCACAAACCGACCATGAGCCGCCCGATCGACTCGATGCGGCGATAGAGCATGAAAATGACCAGCAGGCCGATTCCCGCGCCCGCGCACAAACGCGTGAATTCGCTGCTCTGCGGCCACACCGGCTGCAAATACTGCGCCACGCCGAT
>Ga0315902_10004714_pt1 | contig 19539 bp, 17 predicted proteins | sample LakEriMetagenome_9_FD_203523 | JGI IMG/M metagenome (GOLD analysis project Ga0315902, IMG submission 203523) | Freshwater fungal communities from buoy surface, Lake Erie, Ohio, United States - Buoy 12 MA117 | ecosystem: Environmental > Aquatic > Freshwater > Lake > Lake biofilm | place: USA... | reverse complement strand
TACACCAGCAACGATATCACCAACTATCATATCAGCGTACCGCTTGAAAACGCGGAAACAGCCTTCTGGCTGGAAAGCGACCGCATGTTGCAGTTGGATTTTTCCCAGGAAAGCCTGGATGTGCAGCGCGGCGTAGTGGTTGAAGAATTCAAGCAACGCTGCCACAACGCGCCTTTCGGCATGCTCTGGCATCATGTGCGCGGCCTGGCTTATAAAGTCCACCCCTATCGCTGGCCAACCATCGGGCTGGTTACAGAACATATTGAAAGAGCCCGGCTGGAGGATGTAGAAGCTTTCTATTATCGCTTTTACCATCCGAACAACGCCATTCTATGTGTCACCGGGGCTTTGTCGCTGGAAGAAACCAAGGCTTTGTCTGAAAAGTGGTTCGGCAGCATAGATCGCAAGGGTGAACGCAATGCAAACCGCTATCCGGATGAGCCAATACAGACAGAAAGCCGCAGCCTGGCTACGGAAGATCTGCTGCCTCAGGATGCGGTGCTTATGGCATTCCGGACCCCCGCCTATGCCGAGTTGGACTGGCCCGTTGCAGGTTTGCTTGCCGACATCTGCGGCGGGTCTGAAACTTCGCCCCTACACGTGGAACTCGTAAAAGAACAAGGTCTCTTTGCTTCCGCAGAAGCCTTCCATATGAAAGGTCTTTCCGAAGGCTTGTGGATGATTTACGGTATCCTCAACGACGGCCGCACGCACGAAGAAGGTGAAGCTGCCCTGCGTGGCATTCTGGATCGTTGCAGTACGGACATTCCAAGCGAAGAGCGGCTGGTGCGTTGCCGGAATATGGCAACAACGCGCCTGCTTTTTGAAGAAACCAACCCGATGAACCGCGCGCAGAAGCTTTGCTATTATGAGAACATTGGTTTGCTCGAACATGCCGGCAAAGAAGCCGCGCTGCTGGATGCAGTGAACCTCTCCCATTTGAAACAATGGGCCGCTGAACACCTCCGCCCCGAAAAATCCAATGTCATCTATTACAGTCCACGCGCATGATGAAACCCGATCGCAAACTTGGCCCACAAGGCAAGACAATAGACGCCCTGCACTTTGAGCATGTCAATCCGACCGGATTTGGACACGCCGTACCCCTGTGGTTCTTTCCTGCCCGGGATTGCGGTGTTGCGCGCATTTACCTCTATTACAAAGGTGGCATAGCGCATCACGGCGAAGGGTTGCTGCACCGCGCCATGCACCAACTGATGCTTTCCGGCACGGCAGACAGTCCGGCGGAGACTATTCATGCTACATTGGAAAGCCTGGGTGCAACGGCAGACGGAACAGCAGACCTCTTATATTGCCAGCACACCATCGGTGCCCGTTCATCCAAGCTCGCAGATGCCTTTCGCAGGTTCCTGGAGTTCAGGAATGGTGCTGTCTTCCCTGATAGCGAACTGGAGGTGTACCGAACTGCAGCAGCAAGCGAATTGAAAAGCCGGATGGCCACGCCGCGCTATTGGTCATACCGCAAGCTGATGGAACAAATGGTTGGATCCGGTCACTTCCAAGGCCAATTCACAAATTTGGAAGACTATGCCGCCATAACACCTGCCCTATTGCGGACTGCGGCTGAAGAAGTATGGAACCCTGCTAATCTTTTCGTGGTAATCTGTGGCGATCTGAATGAGCCACAACTTGCGGATATCCGCGCAATTTGGCAAGAACATGGTGCGGCATTCGCCGCGACCCCGCGCGACCCGAAAAGCTGGACACACGCCGCGCATCAGCCGGTACACGTGGAACACGCAGTGGCCAATACGAATCAGGTTAGCATCTATTTCGGCAAGAGTGAGCTGGATATTCCTGACAGTGGTTATTACAAAATGCTCGTATTGAACACTTTGTTGGGTGGCTTTTTTGGAAGCCGGCTCATGCAGAATATCCGAGAGCAGAAAGGTTTAACGTATGGCATTCATTCTTCGCTGCTTAAGCCAGGCCCGCATTATCAATGGTTGGTATCGAGCGATGTAAAAGCGGAGAATAAGGCTTTGGTAATAGAAGAAATCAAACGGGAGATGCAAGAGCTGCGGGAGGTTTCGGTCAGCGCTGACGAATTGGGCAAGGTACAACAATACCTCTGTGGCAATATTAAAATGGGTTTTGACGGTATTTTCAGCATGGCTGCGCGGGTTCGTGAACTTCAGGTTCACGGGCGCGATTACAGCTTCATGGACAGCGCCTTGCAAGAGATCCGGGCTGTCACGCCGGAAGAAATTCAGTCACTCGCATACAACTTCCTTGACCCGAATTCGTTCTATATAGCATCCGCTGGAGCGGTATAATACAATGCTTCCGGCTGTTAAAAAAATTGGCGCCCTTTTGTGCCTGTTTTTAACAGGATGGGAGGTCCATGCCTTAGATAGGGCTCCGCAGTTATTGCGCATCTGTCTGGATCGCTTGAACCAGACAGCTACCCTTTACTGGGTTCCTTCGAGTGACAATTGCGCAAGTTTCAACAAGCTAATTGTGTATGGCCGAGAAGATGTGAGTCTGATCTTCTCACCCATGGCCGAGGTTGTCAATCCGGCCCAAACGAGCATTACCATACCCCTGGGCAACCTGAAACGCTGGCAATTCTTTCTGGTGGCGCGCTATGCCTGCAATGGCATTGACACCTTGGAATCAGACACCTTGTTCGTTGACGATGAAGAACCACCCGAGATGGGATTGGATTCTGTAAGTTATGATCCGCTGAGCGGCCTTTTGATGGCCGGTTGGTCTCCTTCTGTTGCAGCCGACCTCAAAGGGTATTATTTGTATCACGTAACGGGCACCAATAGCAGAATAGCCGACACCGTAGCACGTGTTTACCGCATTCGCGGCATGAACCCGGCGCTCATCGGAAACCGCATTGCTATTGCTGCTTACGACAGCTGCAACCAGGCAAGTATCATTAGTGCAGATCACGAAGCGGTCACCTTGCGCAAAACAGATTCTTCATATTGCAACCGCACCCTCAGTTTGCGATTCACACCTTACAAAGGTTGGGCGGTTGACCGTTACCAGCTTTTTGTCCAACAGGCTGGCCAGCCAAACTGGCTTCCGGTGGCAATGTTGCCAGGCAACGCGGCCAATCTGCTTTTCACAGTATCTCTGCCCCAACGACAGCAAGTGTATCGCCTGTTTGTCCGCGCTTACCGCCAAGGTTCAACCACCACAAGCCGCTCACACGAAGTAAGCTACTACCTTGATAGTCAGCCTGAACCATCCTTTAGATACATTAAACGTGTGAGTCATCTCAGCAACACAGAACTCGAAATTCGTGGTCTTACCGAAGCCGGACTCAGCAGTGTACAAGAATTGATAATCGAAAGGTCGGCAGACGGTTCCACGTGGAACACATGGACACGTATACCCTACCCGGATGCAAACGGTAATTGGAAACGTACGCTCAATGTAAAGGAAGGCGAAAGTTTCTTTTTCCGTTTTCGTTCGAGTGACCAATGCTCTCAGGTTTCGCAATCTTCGAACGCCAGCCGCAATATTCTGCTAAGCAGCTCTGCCGCATTTCCCTACCAGCTGCAATGGTTGGATTACATCGGCTGGAGCAATCCGGTAGAAGAATATCAGTTGCTAGCCGGTGCAAGAAACCTTCCTGTTTCCACGTGGAACGTTTCGGAAACCCATGCCAATAAACCAGATTTTATAAATATCGAAAACGCGGCCGACAAATCCCTCTGCTATTGCATACGAGCAATAGAGAACGGAACCAATTTGTTTGGAACAAAAGACACCGCTTATTCCAATATTCTTTGTCCGTTCTCCGGTTTTGACATTTACATCCCCAATGCTTTCAGACCCGGCTCGCTACACAATCCGATTTTTAAACCTACCGGACTTTCACTCGACAGCCGGCTAAGCAAACTGAGCATCTACAACCGATGGGGTGAGAAAATTTATGCCTCTTTCCTGCTCGATGGCTGGGATGGTCGCGATGCAAAAGGACAACCCGCACCTTCAGGCGTTTATGCATTTGTTCTGGAAGCCGTGGATGCATCAGGTGTGCTTACCCATCACCGCGGAATGGTCCACCTCCTTGAATGAAAAACATAGCCGTCAAATTTCACCAACACCTTCCCTTCTTTCGTAAACACAAAGTACAAGCAGGTACCCTGCGCAAAACTTTGCTTCAGGTATGCACCGACTTTCAAAGGGAACTTGCACAGCTGGATATCATCTTCGTTGACGACGAAGAACTATTATTGATGAACCGCGATTTTCTCCAGCATGATTACTATACCGATATCATCACATTCGATTTGAGCGAAGATCTCCGGAGTATCCAGGGCGAATTGTATGTCAGCAGAGACCGGGTACTTGAAAATGCCCTTTCCCTGGGTTCATCTTCAATGGATGAAATACTGCGTGTTTGTATTCACGGTCTGCTACATCTTTGCGGTATGAACGATAGCAGTGAAGCAGAGAAATTAGCCATGCGCGATGCCGAAAACACCTATATACAGTTCTATAAAAACCTCTATTGATTCTATTATCACATGAACCTGGGTCACTTTGATATCATCGTAGTAGGCGCTGGTCATGCCGGTTGCGAAGCAGCAGCAGCAGCGGCCAATATGGGTTCCACCGTCATGCTAATAACCATGAACATGGAAACCATTGCTAAAATGTCGTGCAATCCCGCCATGGGTGGGGTAGCCAAAGGTCAAATCGTTCGGGAGATTGATGCCCTTGGCGGTTATAGCGGAATCATCACCGATAAGACGATGATACAATTCCGTATGCTCAACCGTTCCAAGGGACCAGCCATGTGGAGCCCAAGGGCCCAAAGCGATCGCATGCGCTTTGCTGAGACCTGGCGAATGCAACTCGAGCAATTGCCCAATCTCAGCTTCTTCCAGGACACTGTAGCCTCCCTGATTATTGAGCATGGACGTGTTTCCGGTGTTGTTACCCAGATGGGGGCCACCATCTACGCTAAAGCAGTTGTGCTTACCAACGGTACTTTTCTAAATGGTCTCATCCATATTGGTACCAAGAATTTCGGTGGTGGCAGAATGGGGGAAAGTGCTGCCAAAGGCATAACCGGACAGCTCATCGAACTCGGCTTCACGGCAGGCAGGATGAAAACTGGCACTCCGCCGCGGGTAGATGGAAGAACGCTCGACTACACCAAAATGGAAGAACAAGCCGGCGATACGGAGCCCGGTAAATTCAGTTTTTCACGTGAAACATCCCCGCTTCAACATCAACGCAGTTGTTATATCACCTATACCAACGAGGCTGTTCACGAAGTCCTGCGCACAGGGTTTGACGAATCACCCATGTACAATGGAAGTATTCAAGGTGTCGGACCCAGATACTGCCCCAGTATAGAAGATAAAATCAACCGTTTCGCTGAGCGCGAACGGCATCAAATTTTCGTAGAACCAGAAGGCTGGAATACAGTAGAGATCTATGTGAATGGGTTTTCTACTTCCTTGCCCGATCATATCCAACTCAAGGCATTGCAACTCATACCCGGGTTCGAGCGCGCCCGTATATTCCGCCCCGGGTACGCTATTGAATACGATTACTTCCCTCCTACACAACTGTACAATACCCTCGAGACGAAGCTCATCCGCAATCTGTACTTCGCAGGCCAGATCAACGGCACAACTGGGTACGAGGAAGCCGCTTGCCAGGGCCTGATGGCTGGAATAAACGCCCATCTACGAATCAATGAACGCGATCCGTTTGTCCTTGGCCGAGACCAGGCTTATATAGGCGTATTGATTGACGACCTGGTCAATAAAGGTACCGATGAGCCTTATCGCATGTTTACATCAAGGGCCGAATACCGTATTCTCCTACGGCAAGACAATGCCGATATACGCCTTACCCCTTTGTCTCATGCGCTCGGCTTGGCAGACGATATACGCATGGATGCAGTTGAGAAAAAAATCACGGACAGCCAACGCATTCTGGACCTATTACAACATACTACACTTCTGCCAGAGGAATGCAATCCGCTCATGGAATCACGCAATAGCGCACCCATCAGGGAAAAACATACCGCTTCGCGCCTCTTGGCCAGACCCCAAATAGATATACATGCACTCCGTGATCTCCCAAGAATAGAACAATTGCTGGCACCGTTTTTGGATGATGCGATACTTGAAGCAGAAATTCAGCATAAATACTCCGGTTATCTCGAGAAGGAAAAAGAACAGGCTGCCAAACTCCTGCACCTCGAACATCTCAACATACCATCTCAATACGATTATATGTCTGTTCATGCCCTTTCTATGGAGGCCAGACTTAAATTACAAACCATTCAGCCTTCTACAATAGGCCAAGCCAGCCGCATAAGCGGTGTCACACCATCAGATGTTTCCATTCTACTCGTACGTTTTGGACGTTAAGAAAATCCTTCCCATCCTAATCCTTTTCGCCTCATGCGCACAACCCGTTGTACCAACAGGAGGCAATAAGGATGAAACCGGACCTTCCATTTCGGCTGTACATATTTCACGTGGAACATCAACTCAAGTAACATTGACGTTTGATGAAAATGTTCTTGCCGAACAGGCTGATCAAAACATCCTTATATCACCAGCTACGAGCGCAAGGAAAGTCGTCAAGCCTATACAACACGGTCTCAACATAACCATAGATACCATCCTGCCTGAAAAATTCCAAATACAGTTCCTTACAGGAGCTGTGAGAGACTTGAACGAAAAAAACCCTATGGTAGACACCGTACTGTTCTTTCAAGGTACTAAAACCCTGGATTCCGTTCCGGCCCTGTTCTATTATGGCGGCAAGTACCAATCCAGCTATGAACTCAATAAGCTCGAAAAACTGTCTGTTTATCGCGGTGACTTTCCAACCATAGCATCGAGCTTGCAAGGTCTGCCGTTTACCAGAACAGACATACACGGTAACTATTATCTACCGGTACTAGATTCAGCTGAAACTCAAATGCTCGTATTGAGCGACAAAAACAACAACCATCGCATAGACTCAGGCGAGATTTTCAATATTCTTGACCGCAACAAACCAAAACCATTCCCAGATACAACGCATATTCATTTCTTACCTACAGACATTCCACGTATCAATCCGGTTGCAGAACGTACGTACTTTGGATACAGAATTTTTGGCTTCAAAGGCTACAGCCATTTTCCATACAACGATATAAATACCATACCTAGCTCACTGAGCCTTCGTCCGATGGTAACCGTGCTCGATACTCTTTACCTCCAAACAGATTCCATCGACATTATACCATTCAGAACCTTGTATAGCCCTCTAATCAACATTGAACCCAGGAAAAAAAGTATCCGTTATCCAGCCAGTTCACAGATCATCCGGAATCCTGGAAACAACAATCTGGTTCATATAGCCTTCTCAAAACCCGTACGCCAAACATCAGAACTATTATTACTTGCTCCCGCTGATACTTTGAAAATTACACCCGACTTGAAGATCCAGGCACCATTTGTACTTACAATCAACCTGCCATCGGCAACCTATAACAGTATATCAATTCCGGATTCTTCCGTTCAGTTTACAGATGGCTCATACTTTGCAAAACAATTAATGAGTCTACCGAATCCAAAAGACACGGTAAGCGTTCGCTTCAAAAGAACCAACGACGATACTGCCTATTACCTGATACAGGTGCGTTCAAAAACAAACTCCTTTTATCAATCGCTGGAAACAGATAGCGTTTCATTGCGCTTACCAGTGGACACATATGCATTCCTGATTTTTCACGATCAGGATCGCAACGGCATTATTACACCTGCCAGCACAACACCGTTACGAAAACAGGAATACCATTATACCATTCCCAACTACGTACTCCGCAAAGGCATCGATACGGAGGAAAAAATCCTTCAGCCCCGGTAATGTACACGGCACTTGTTGGAAATGTAACCAATAAGCACGGTTTCACAGGTAACAACATCCTTATCTATCAGCCAATGTTAATTCCGGTTCACAAAGTCCTACCCTTTCCCTGCTCTCATACACAAAAATCCAAGAGCGTTTTCACACACATTACCTCCTTCGCAAACCTAAATCTATTCACGGTATAAAATTCAAATCCTTCATAATCAATGAATTAACTACCTAATCAAACGTGCATAACCACGACTGGTCCAATACGTGGAACCTGCTTATCCACCAATTCACACAGCTATATTTACTTATTATCAATTCTTAATCTTTTTTAATTCTATTGGTTTGTGAACAAGCATAAGGCAAGAGAAACAGACAGTCAAGCCGGCAAATCGTAGTTTTGTCCCATGGAGAACGAAATCAATGCACTGAAAGCTCAGTTAGCTGCTACCGGCCAGGAACCGAAAGCGGATGCTGAACAATTCAGACTGAAGTTTCTGAGCAAGAAAGGCTCGGTTTCTGTGTTGATGGATGCATTCCGCGCTTTAGCCCCTGAAGAGAAGAAGAAATGGGGCAAAGAACTGAACCGCTTGAAAGCAGACGCCGAGGCTATTTACGATTCGCTCAAGCTGAGCGAAACTGCGTCAGGAGAAACCGGAGATCGAAGCGTTCAATACGATCTTCCGGTCTATCTGCATGAGCCAGGTGGCAAACACCCGATTCATCTGGTTCGGGATGAAATGCTGCAAATTTTCTCCAAGCTCGGATTTGAACCTGCTGAAGGTCCTGAGCTGGAAGACGATTGGCATAACTTCGGCGCCCTGAACTTCGCAGAAAATCACCCGGCCCGCGATATGCAGGATACTTTCTTTGCCGGCGACCGGGTGCTGCGCACCCATACAAGCAGTGTACAGATCAGGGAAATGGAAAGTAAAAGTCCGCCCCTGCGCCTTGTAATGCCTGGTCGCGTGTACAGAAATGAAGCGGTGAGCGCACGCAGCAACTGCTTTTTTCACCAGCTTGAAGGGCTCTACATTGACGAAAACGTAAGCTTCGCCGATTTAAAACAGACACTTTTCTATTTCGTTAGTGCTTTCTTCGGGGAAGGAACCAAAATCCGCTTCAGACCATCTTATTTCCCGTTTACAGAACCCAGTGCCGAGATGGATATCTGGGCTGGCACGGAGACGGAAGAAGACCGCCGACTGACGAAGGGAACCGGTTGGCTTGAAATTCTCGGTTGTGGGATGGTTCATCCCAATGTCTTGACAAACTGCGGAATAGACCCTGAGAAATACAGCGGTTACGCCTTTGGTATGGGTCTTGATCGCATCGCTATGTTGCGCTATGGCGTGAAAGACATCCGCGATTTTTTCCATAACGATATTCGCTTCCTCCAGCAATTCGCCGCTTATTGATCAGCAACAGGGAAATACCGCTACCGCCCTCCGGCAAATTGTATTTCGCCGGTGATTTCCACTTTGGAATGCCCGATCATGAACGCAGCCTTGAAAGGGAAAGGAAAGCAGTGGCCTGGTTGGAAGAAGTTTCATATGACGCAGCAGCCATTTTCCTCATGGGTGATACGTTCGATTTCTGGTTTGAACATCGCTACACGGTACCAGCCGGGTTTGTGCGCTTTCTTGGGAAAATAGCCGCGCTTACAGATCGCGGTATTCCGGTTTTTATGTTCCGCGGCAACCACGATATGTGGACCAGCGGTTACTGGGAAAAAGAACTTGGCGTTGAGGTTATTTCGGATGAACTGCGCTTTCAATCTGCCGGTAAGCAGTTTTACCTGCACCATGGCGATGGCCTCGGAAACGGTGAAAAGAGCTACAAATTGCTGCGCAGGATATTCCGCGCACCCTGGAGTTCGTGGCTCTTTGCGCGGCTGCACCCCAATCTCGGTTTTGCCATAGCCCGCGCATGGAGCCGAAAAAGCCGGCTCGGACAGGGCAACAAATACGAACAGTTCCTGGGTGAGGACAAGGAATGGCTGCTGGGGTTTTGTAAGGATTTTTTAAGGAATAAAAGCCATATAGACTACTTCGTCTTCGGACATCGCCACCTGGTGATCGATATGCCTGTCGGAGAGCAATCACGTTACCTGAATGCCGGAACCTGGTTCAACGACAGTGCGTACGCCGTTTTTGACGGTAAAACAACCACTATTAAGCGCTTCGAAAACCCATGAGCAATCCGCTATTCTGCCTGTTGGCCATCGCATTGCTCGGTCTTCCCGGAACAATGGCTGAGTATGCGCTGATTCCCGGGAAATACAGCGATTTCGCCTTGGACCAACAGGGTAACATCATCATGGCGGATGCGGAAGGAATCATTTCCAAAAAAGATCCCGCCGGTCGCACGCTGGCCACCCAGGCTTACAGCAACCACGGTGGCAATCCGCAAATTGATGCCAGCAACGGTTTGCAGGTCTTGGTGTATTTTCCGTCGACCCGCCATTTGCTGATGCTCGACAATCAATTGAATCAACGCCGTCTGGTCGATTTCAACACCCAGGAAAACTATCAGATCAAGGGTTTTGGCCTGGCTGCAGACGGTAATTACTGGATATTAGACGGCCGCGACGGTTTCCTCAAAAAACTGGATTACGACGGCCGGACACTGGCTTCCACCATGCTTGCCGAATCTTGGCTACCTGCAGGAAAAACACGTATCTATGACGACGGTCAATACTTGTTTCTGGGCGCGGAAAAGGATCTGAGCATACGGGTACTCAATGCAACACTGAACCGCCTGCGCATCTTGCAAAAACCGGCTGGATACTGGGACGCCCGTGACGGTACTTTGTTCTATGCCATCGACTCAAATCGACTGATCCGGGAAGGAATAGCCATCGGTAGCCGCCGCGATACCATTCAAACCAACGGAACCCAATTGCAGCGTTTTCGTCTGTCGGCTTCGCTTCTCGCGAACCGCTCCGACCGCGGACTACATTTGTACCACTGATGGCGTTGGAAGAAAAACTCGAAGCATTGCATGCGCGCTTTACGGAGCTGGAATTACTCCTGAGCAGTCAGGAGATTGTATCAGATCGCAGGCGATTTACCCAACTCAACAGGGAGTACACCGGCCTCCGCGAATTGAACGACCTGTACCATCGCTACCGCAAACTGAACCACGACGAGGCTCAGGCACGTTTGCTGCTCCAAACGGAAAAAGACAGGGAACTGCGCGATCTCGCTGTAGCTGAGATCAATGCCTGTGAAGACCTGCGCGAGGAATTGGAAGCGAGGATCCATGTCGCCTTGATTCCTAAAGATCCGCAGGATGACAAAGACGCCGTGCTTGAAATACGCGCCGGAACAGGCGGTGATGAAGCATGCCTTTTCGCCGGCGACCTGATGCGGATGTACACGCGCTACTGCGAAACCCGGGGTTGGACGGTTGAATTGGTGGAAACGACAGAAGGGGCAGCCGGAGGCTATTCAAAATCCGTTCTCATGATCCGGGGTGAACAGGTGTATGGTACGTTGAAGTATGAAAGCGGCGTGCACCGCGTGCAGCGCATTCCACAGACCGAAACCCAAGGCCGCATCCATACTTCAGCCGTAACTGTGGCCGTGCTTCCGGAAGCCGATGAAGTGGAAATACAAATACGCGACAGCGACGTATTGCTGCACACCTCGAGAAGTGGCGGAGCCGGCGGACAGAACGTGAACAAGGTGGAAACCAAGGTTCAGCTCACACACGTACCCAGCGGAATCGTGGTGATATGCCAAACTGAGCGCACGCAGTTGGGAAACCGTGAAAAGGCCATGCAAATGCTGCGCACACGCCTCTACGAGCAAACAGTGCGCGAACAAGAGGAGGCCATAGCAGCGCGGCGCAAAACCTTGGTTTCAACTGGCGACCGCAGTGCCAAAATCAGAACCTATAACTTTCCGCAAAGCCGCGTAACCGATCACCGCATAGGATTAACTACGCACAATCTCTCGGAAGTGTTGAATGGAAAATTGGATCCGTTTATCAATGCCCTGCAGGTGGCAGAAAATGCGGAAAGACTCAGGGCAGGTTCCTGAATGCGGTTTTTTACACGCCGGCAGCGCGTTGGTCACTGCCGGAGTCGCTTTGGTGACGGGGTTTTTGCACCTGAGTGCCCCTTCCCTGGATGTTTTTGGCTGCCGATTTCATAGCGTTGCTAATTAAGTTGTTTACAAGGTTCGAACGGTATGGGTTATGAACACTTTCCGTTTTGCCTTACTCTTTAGACAATCAATACCCGTGCCTGGTTGTATGGTAAACGAAAAAACTTGTGAAAAAGTCGGCCAAAACAGTCCTGAATTGACGAAAGCGAAGAATCGGGGAATGAACGGATTGTGCTGCCGCAGAGCGGAGAATCAAACGGCCATTTCGCCGATCAGGCTTTTGAAGAGCGGCGCGCCGTCCATGTTTCCGGAGTGGAGGAACGCTGCGCGCTCCGGGTGCGGCATCATGCCAAACACATTTCGGCCTGCGTTGCAAATGCCTGCGATATTGTTGAGTGAACCGTTCGGGTTGGAAGCCTCTGTTGATTCACCGGCAGCATCGCAATAGCGGAACATTACCTGTCCGTTTTCCTCAATCTGGCGCAGCGTGTTGGCGTCGGCGTAAAAGCGTCCTTCTCCGTGTGCAATCGGGATGGTATAGGTCTCATCGCGGCTGTAGGCGCGGGTAACGGCCAGGTCGGTGTTTTCAGGCTTCAACAGCACGTTGCTGCAGACAAACTGCATGCTTGTGTTGCGCAGGAGTGCACCGGGCAGCAAACCCGATTCGCAAAGAATCTGGAAACCATTGCAAATGCCCATCACCAGCCCGCCGGAGGCTGCATGGCTGCGCACTGCGTCCATAACTGCAGCCTGGGCCGCGATGGCCCCGCTCCGCAGGTAGTCACCATAGGAAAAACCGCCAGGCAGAAAGACCATATCGCAGCCTTTCAGGTCTTTATCCTTGTGCCAAAGGGTTTCAACCTTGGAACCGGTATGAAGTTCAACCGCTTCCATCAGGTCGCGGTCGCAGTTTGAGCCAGGAAATACTACAACGCCGATACGCACGGCGCAAAGGTAGGTAAGATCAGATTAATGGGAGAGGGCAGCCAATTGGGCAGCTGTTCTTTCCACCGAAACACGGATGGGTTCGAAATCAAAACCGAGACTCCGGGCGGCGCTGTTATCATAGAAGGAAGTATGACTGCTTACCCGGAGGTTTTCATAACTCAACGGCAACTTCTTGCCTAGAAAAGGTTCTAACAGGCGCGTAAGGAACCGGATACTGCGGTAAGACAAGCCCGTGAGCGCGCGTGAAGGAGGTTTTTTATCCATGGCGGTGGCAATCAGCGTCAGCAATTCCTTGTAACTGAGGTTCTCGGAAACCGCTATGAAGCGGCTGTGTTGCACACTGCTGCTTTCCAGCAGCAACAACAAACGCACACAATCTTCCACTGAAACAAAGCCGTTCCCGCCTTGTGGATGAAACTTCAGTCCCCGTTGTATCTCGCGGAAGAAAACATTCGAACCGCTGTATCCGTCTCCGGCGCCCAATATGATTCCAGGATTCAGGATAGCGCCGCGCAATCCTTCCTCAAAACCCCGCCATACTTCCATTTCACCCAGGTGCTTGGTGATGGCATAACGGGTATTCAGCGGAGAGTCTGTCCATTCGCTTTTCTCGCTGATCCATTCGCTGTCGCTGTTCCTGCCCAGCGAGGCAATCGAGCTGACGTGGAAGAGGGCTGGTGGTTCCGGCAACGACAACAGCACATTTACCAGGCGTGCCGTGCCCAGCACATTGGTTTCGTACAAGGCCTCGCGGTCTTCCCGGAAAAAAGATATGAGCCCGGCACAATGGAATACGGTTTTTACCTGTTTTGCGGCCTCCAGGAGCGACTCATCGTCGTCTAACGACCCGTTTACCCAAACCGGCTCCGTTGTGTTGTTATAGAGCTTGCCAATGCGATTGAACAGCGCGGTTGACGAGGATGCACGGCGCAGGGCGAGCACAGGCCTTCCGCTTTGCAGCAAATCATGCACCAAATGGGCACCGAGCAAACCGGTTGCACCGGTAACAAGAACAGGGTCGTTCACTTCTTAACTGCTGCTCACGCCCATCACACCGCCCGCCAGCAAAGCATTGAAGGCATTGATGCAAAGGGTAGGAATTTCAGCGGCGTTGTTGATGATGCGCACGTCTTCGCTTCCAACGAAAAGTTCCTTCACATCGCGGTCCATCTTTTCCTGGGTGATGATGCTGATGAGGTCTGCATCCTGGGCAGAGGCGTATTCCAAAACCTGTTTGTGGAAGCTTCCGTTGTTCATCGGCTCAGCGATGCTGAAGGCGGCGTTTTCCTCCTCCAACACCTTGCGCACGTAATTGGTGCTGTTCCGCACATAGGTACGGAAATGGTCGTCAGATACGTGTTTGGGGAGCACCAGTACTTCTGCGCCAAACATGTTGGCAATCTGGGCAACAGGGCGCGCCATCTGCTTGCAATAATCTCCTTCGTCTACCGGCAGTACGATTTTCTTGTAACCATGCGCGCGGATGTTACGCCGCTGTACGATTACTACGGGCGATTTGGCGCTTACCACCAGCTTGAGCGCAAAGGCACCCAGGATGTGCTGCATGCCTTTCACGCCATGGGTACCGAAGATGATGAGAGAAGCTTCAATCTCTTCTCCAATTTCTGCGATGGTACTGAAAATATCTCCTTCACGTGCAATAAACGAAGAGCGCAAACCAGCCGCTGAGATGCCATCGCATATCTGTTGCAGCCTGGCTTCGATTTCCGAAACATCTTTCTTTTCCTTGCGGAGCTGATCGAGAGATTTTTTGTCGAGTATGTGCAGCAGCACGATCTCTGCATTGGGCGCCTTGGCCACACCAACGGCATGGTTTACTGCGCAGTCTGCCTCCTGCGTAAAGTCGTGGCAAACGAGTATTTTCTTGATTTCCATAAGATCGCTAGGGGTTCAGGCACTTAAAAAGCGGGCATAATCAGCTTTGATACGCTCCAGGTTGCGCTGCTTACCCGGCTCGCAATGCGCTTTTGAATAGGGATTGAAAAAGCGGTGGTTTTCGAGAAAACCGATTTGCATCTTGTACCAGCTGTCTTCGCTCTGCACAATCTTCTGCTCCTGAAACTCTTTGTAGAGGTTGCCGGCAATGAAGTCGTATTCCGTTCCGCCGAGGTAATGCAAGTCAGCATCGCAGAGCAGTTCGGAGAGGAAGTTTTGCGGGTTTTGCGGCACCTTGGTGGCAAGGATGATTTCGCAAATCCGCCCGATCTGTTCTTCGCTGTAACCAAAACCCGGCAGCACGTCCCGTGCAGTCAGACAGCCGGCTTCCTCGTGGTCGCGGTAAGTGTTCAAAAAGCCGCAATCGTGGTAGAGTGCTGCTGTTTCCAATAAAACCCTGTCTTCTTCATCGATACCGAATTCCTCCGCCAACATGCACGCAATCTTGTGCACGTAGAGCGTGTGACCCAGGTCGTGGTACGACAGATAATCCGGAAGGCGCTCCTCGAGCTCGCTCAGGATAAAATGCTTGGCTCGTTTGAGATCAGCCATTGTGCGATATTATTAAAAATTGGGGGGTTATTTGTACATGCTTTTTGCAGTGATCAACGGACCGAACCTGAATCTGCTGGGTAGCAGACAGCCGGAAATCTACGGTGTGAGCAGTCTCGACGCACTTGAGTCACAGTTGAAAAACGAAGTTAAGGAGCATCAGCTTATTTTCAAACAAAGCAATCTGGAAGGTGAATTGGTCGAATTTCTCCAACAATTGGGCATGCCCGGAGAAAACCAGGTGCAGGGTATCGTGTTGAATGCCGGAGGATACTCACACACTTCCGTCGCCATAGCAGATGCAGTGGCCGCTATTCAGGTTCCCGTAGTAACGGTCCATATTTCCAACATATACGCCCGCGAACCGGAACGCCACAAGGAACTGATTGCCAAATACGCAGCCGGCGGCATCTATGGCCTTGGTATCCAGGGTTATAGCCTGGCCTTGCAATGGCTGATCAACCGCAGGCCTTGAATCAGACAACCACGTTCACGATTCGTCCGGGCACCACGATAATTTTCCGCGGCGCCTTGCCTTCCAACCAGCGCTGAACGACCTCGTCTTGCAACACCGCTTTTTCAATTTCTGAAGCCGGAGTATCGGCAGCAAAACGCAGTTGGGTGCGTGTTTTTCCGTTCACGCTCACGGGATAAACCACTTCGTTTTCTACCAGCAACGCCTCGTCGTAAGCCGGCCAATGGGCGCGGTGGATGCTTTCGGTATGGCCAAGCCGGGCATACAATTCCTCGCTGATATGCGGTGCAAAAGGCGCCAGGATGATCAACATCGGCTCGAGTACAGCGCGTTTCCGGCAGCCCAGCGCCGTGAGTTCGTTCACAGCTACCATGAAAGCAGAAACCGAGGTGTTGAAACTCATCTGCTCGATATCGCTCTGCACTTTGCGTATGGTCTTGTGCAGGATTTTCAATTCTTCCGGCGTGGCTTCTGCCTCATCCACCGCCCAGTTCTCGCCGTCCGTGAAGAGGCGCCAGAATTTATTGAGGAAGCGGCTTACCCCTTCAATGCCATGTGTGTTCCAGGGTTTGCTGTCGGTAAGCGGACCGAGGAACATTTCGTACAGACGCAGGGTGTCGGCACCGTAGCGCGCACATACGTCGTCAGGGTTTACGACATTCCCCCAGCGCTTGCTCATTTTCTGGCCGTCTTCGCCCATGATCATGCCCTGGTTTACCAGGCGGCGGAAAGGTTCATCCCATGAAATGCAACCGAGATCGAAGAGGAACTTCGTCCAGAATCGGCTGTACAACAAATGCCCGGTGGCATGTTCGCTGCCGCCGACATACAAATCCACCTGGTTCCAGTAATCAAGCGGGTTTTTTCCTGCAAACGCATCGCTGTTGTGCGGATCGGTATAGCGCAGGAAATACCAGCTGCTGCCGGCCCAGCCGGGCATGGTATCCGTTTCGCGGGTTCCCGATGGCGTTGTCACCCATTCTGTCACTGCCGCCAGCGGGCTTTCACCGGTCCCGGTGGGCTTGTAGCTTTCCACCTCGGGCAATACGACGGGAAGCGTTGATACCAACTGGGGAATACCTGCTGCATCAAACACAATTGGGAAGGGTTCGCCCCAATAGCGCTGACGGGCAAAACCGGCTTCGCGCAGCTTGTAGTTCACCTTGCGCTTGCCCAGGCCGAGGCTTTCCACTTCGTCGATGGCGCGGGCGATAGCGGCCTTTACTTCCAGGCCGTCGAGGAATCCGCTGTTGAAGCAGTAACCTTCTTTGGCGCTGTACGCCTCTTCAGATAAGTCAGGAACCGTGTCTTTGTCAGCCCGGATAACCGGAACGATATCAAGAGAAAAAGCACGTGCAAAGGCATAATCGCGTTCGTCGTGTGCCGGAACGGCCATGATGGCTCCGGTGCCGTAACCAGCCAGCACATAATCGCTTACCCAGATGGGAATGTCATTTCCGGTGAATGGATTGCGGGCGTAGCGGCCTGTAAACACGCCCGTTTTGCGGGTATCGGCCATGCGGTCGATTTCGCTGCGGTTGCGGGCTTGTTCGGCGTATTCCACAACGGCGCTGCGCTGTGTTTCGGTACAGAAGCCGGCGAGGCCTTCGTATTCCGGAGCGAGCACCATGAAAGTAGCACCAAAGAGCGTATCCGGACGTGTGGTGAAAACCCGCAGGGTTCGCTGTTCGCCGTTGGGATCGCTCACAAAGTCGACCTCTGCGCCTTCGCTGCGGCCAATCCAGTTGCGCTGGATTTCCTTGATGGAATCGGCCCAGTCTATGCGGTCGAGCCCTTCCAGCAAACGGTCTGCGTACGCGGTGATACGAAGCGACCACTGTTTCATTTTCTTGCGTTCCACGGGAAACCCTCCGCGTTCGCTCTTGCCGTTGATTACTTCTTCGTTGGCCAATACGGTTCCCAGCTCGGCGCACCAGTTTACGGTGGTTTCGTCGATGAAAGCCAGGCGGTAATGGTTCAGGATTTTTTCCTTTTCAAGAGGGCTGAAAGCGGTCCATTCGCTGGCGGTAAACGCGGAGTGTGGAGCGCAATGTGCATCCAGACCGCTGCTACCGGTTTTCTCAAAATGGGCCAGCAGGGTTTCCACGGGCTGCGCTTTGCGGCTCGATTTGTCGTACCAGTGCGTGAAGAAGAGCGAAAAAATCCACTGCGTCCAACGATAGTAATCCGGGTCGCAGGTGCGCACTTCCCGGCTCCAGTCGTAGCAGAAGCCCATGCGATCGAGCTGCTCGCGGAAGCGCTTGATATTGGCCGCCGTTGTTACAGCGGGGTGCTGACCGGTTTGAATGGCGTACTGTTCTGCCGGCAGGCCGAAAGCGTCGTATCCCATCGGATGCAGCACGTTGTAACCGCAAAGGCGCTTGTAACGCGACACAATGTCGCTGGCGATATAACCCAAAGGATGGCCCACGTGCAAACCGGCGCCGGAGGGGTAGGGAAACATATCGAGCACATAATACTTGGGCCGGTTTTCATCGCGCGCTACCTTGTACAATCCTTGGGAACGCCAATTTTCCTGCCAGCGGCTTTCTATCTCCTGAAAGGGGTAAGACATAATCTAATCGGGCGCAAATTTACACCGCAGAACCCAAGCGGTACGGGCGAGGGAACAGGTACCAAAAAAGAAACGGCGACGCTTGTGGCATCACCGTTCCATACGGGCCTGAATCCCCCTTACAGGCACCGCAAATCTGCAGTATTACACTGCAAAGCTTTCTCCGCAGCCGCAAGTGCGGGCTGCATTCGGATTGATGAAACTAAAGCCTTTTCCGTTCAAACCGTCGCTGAAATCTAGCTCTGTACCACAGAGGTACAAGAAGCTTTTCATATCGCAGACAATCTTCACATCGCTGGCCTGAAATTCCATATCGCCCGTTTTGGCTTCGTTGTCGAAATCGAGGTTATAGGTCAAACCTGAACATCCTCCACCTTTCACACTGACGCGGAGGAAATAATCGGAAGCGCTGATCCCGGCGTCGCGCATGAGGTCATGCACCTTCACCAGGGCTTTTTCGCTGATCCGGATATCTGCGTCGGTGCCAATCATCAGTGGATGGATTTTTCCTGCGGAATGGGTTCGAGTCCCTGTTTAACGCGGTAATCGTTGATGGCAGCGCGGATAGCGTCTTCTGCCAGTACACTGCAGTGAATTTTCACCGGAGGCAGAGCCAGCTCTTCCACGATGTCCATGTTGTCGATGGTCAGGGCTTCGTCGATGCGCTTGCCTTTCAGCCATTCGGTGGCCAACGAAGAAGAGGCGATCGCAGAACCGCAGCCAAAGGTTTTGAATTTGGCTTCTTCAATCACGCCGGTTTCTTCGTTCACCTGAATCTGCAGGCGCATCACGTCGCCACACTCAGGTGCGCCAACGAGTCCGGTACCTACGTTCTTGCTGTTCTTGTCAAGGGTACCGATATTCCTCGGATTGCTGTAGTGGTCGATTACTTTTTCTGAATATGCCATGGGTTGTTATGGATTGATTTTATTGAATTACAAAGTTACAGTTTAGACAAGTTCTAAACAATGTATACACGGTTTGGTTTGGGATCAATGCTCCTGCCACTGGACCGATTTGAGGTCGATGCCTTCCTTGAACATTTCCCAGAGGGGACTCAT
>Ga0315902_10004708_pt1 | contig 19555 bp, 12 predicted proteins | sample LakEriMetagenome_9_FD_203523 | JGI IMG/M metagenome (GOLD analysis project Ga0315902, IMG submission 203523) | Freshwater fungal communities from buoy surface, Lake Erie, Ohio, United States - Buoy 12 MA117 | ecosystem: Environmental > Aquatic > Freshwater > Lake > Lake biofilm | place: USA... | reverse complement strand
CCGATAAAGACAGAAAAATACAAGAAGAACAACGTCGGCAATCAGAATTAGCAGCGGCAGTGGCAGCGGCAACGGCAGTATCACCAGTTCCCAGTAGAGTTCATAGTGTTCATTCTTTACCTAATGAGGTGCTTCAATTCAATCTCGACCGTAATTACAACCCAACAGAAGACCGTTTAGGATTATATGCAAGAGAACAAGAAGCATTACGACATAAAAAAGATGAAGTAAATGATCTATCCGGAGGACCGACCAAACGAGATGACGAAGTTGAAGACTTATCTTTATCAGCAAGAAGAAGACAAGAAAAAGAAAACAGACTTAGAGGAATTAAAGTGGTTAGGCAAATGGTCGATAGAGAAAGAGAAGAAAGATTAAGAAATGTATCCGAAGAAAGAAAACAAAGGATACGTAAAAGGACTTCAGAATTTGGACTTCGTAATTTTGAACTAGATTCTATAACAAAAAGAAGAGGTAAAGAAGCATTAGCAATAGTAAGAGCTAAAAGAAAAGCATTGGAGGAACAAGCAAAACGTGATGAAGAAGAACAACGGCAACAACAACAGCAACAACAACAACAACAACAACAACAACAACAACCACGCAATCGTTGGGATTATAACGTTGCCAATCCAAGCAATTTTCCATTTCAAATGCCGGCAATAAATGAAGGTCAGCGTCTACTAACAAAAAAGAATAAATCAAGAGCTAGAGAATTAACTCAAAAACGTAGATTAGAATTAAGAAAAGAAAGATTAAGGCAAATACATGAAACAAGATTAGCACTAAAACGAAGAAAGAGTATTCAAGCATTGCAAGCCAAAAAAGAAAGATTACTTAAATTGCACAAAGGAGCAGAAATACCACCTGTTCCATCAACAAGTCCTGAAGCTAGCCCATCATCGTCTATTCGCCAATCTATACCTACAAATCCCATACAATCTCCTCTCAACTCCGATGACCTTTTGCATTCCTCAGCGCCAAGATTGGTATCACGCGGCGAAGAACAAGAACAAGAACAAGTCGGACCAGAACCAGCACCAGCAGCACCAGCACAAGCTCCATCTGTTGAATCTCCGTTAGAATTAAGCCCAGCTACTACACCTAGATTATCAGCACAAGTAGTGTTACCGAATTCTAAGTTAATGAGTCTAAAAAGTAAACTTGACGATCGTGAACAAGAAGGAGTTATAGGTTCTCCGGAGGAACCTTTATCCCCCGCTTCATCACTTAGTGATTCTGTAGATAGATTAAATAGTGCTATGGGGAAGATGAGTTTAGGAAATGACGATGAAGACGAACAAGCCCAAGGCCAGGAAGCAGCTGTAAGTGTAAGCGGTTCTATACAACCACCTCCTCCATCCCCTATCAGTAAAGAGTATAATGTAACAATACAATATACACCACCATTCTCATCGACTCTAAATCGACCTGCCATATTACGAGTCGTAGATACAAGTGTAAGTATTGAAATCGATGGCATTAATGTTGAATTAAGTTTACAAGTATTATCTAGTGATCTTGAATTTAATATCGCACAGTCTTTTGATATGAGCACTACATGTAGGGATAGAAACCTTTCGCCTAGAGAAGGGGTCGCTGCTAATTTTGCCCAATCTAAATGTATCAGAGTTACTGCTATTAACGCCCCTCCGGAATTGAAACCTCTCAGTATACCATTTATTATAAACTTCAACTCTATAACAGAATGCGACGAATTTAAAGAAATAGTTGATAATATTCGCATCAGTCAAGGTGGTGTGGTGCCTGCTGCCGAAGGTGGTAAACGAGGAAATAGAAAACACTCATCGAGAAAAACACGTCGATTGATTCGTCGTAACATAAAAAGAAGCAGAAAATATAAGTCCAAAAGGTCAAGTAAATAATAATAAGTAAATGAGTTGTAATTTAATATTATTTTTATATTATTTTTATATTGCCACGCCCCATATCGCAATATAAAAAATTGAAGTGAGAATATAGCATTAATATAATACAGTTATCTCAACGTCAAACAGTCAACATTGAAAAATGATTCCCATATTCAAGGTCAACGCAACCAAGAAACCCGCCACTGTAGTCGATGGAGAATATAATCGCGGAATTCTTCGAATTAGTATCCCTGAGCTCGTTGCCAGTTCAGCTGCCACACCAAGACAGAAAATCCGCGTAATTATGTATGGATCAATCGACAGTTCAGGATCAATGGGTGAATATGCTACAGCAGGTAATCACAACGCGTCTTCCACAGGATCAAGAACAAAGATGGATTTTGTCCACGCGACCCTGACAAATATGGTGGATTATATCGTCGAACAAAGTGCCGAGTTTTCTCACGTTGAATTCTACCTCGCACTTGTCAAGTTTCATTCACACGCAAATTGTGTGCTATTTCCAACACGTGTCACATCCGAAAGCCGCACCGCACTTATTCAAACCATCAATGAAATTCTCCCAATTGGCGGCACGAATTTTATGAAATGCTTTACCGAAATGTCGAAGCTTATATCAAATGAAAACATTTACATTCCACACGACGACAGTATTCCAGACGCATTCGTTCACAGGATTCATCTATTCCTCACTGACGGATCCAACAATGAGGGAGACAAAAGTATTCAGGCGCTCACAACAGCTCTAAAGATTCAATATCAAGGCGCCAACACAGACGCAGAGCATTCAACAAATAAGCAGCCAACGCAAGTTATGGTAGGATATGGAACAGACCACGACTCAACGACGCTGAGCAATTTGTGCGCGCAATTCCCCGATTCAAAGCAATGGTTCATTGACGATATTGAAAAGACGGGTTGTATTTTCGGCGAAATTCTCTGGTCCGCTGTCAATGCCGCCTATACAGGCGTAAGTATTGTTTCAAATGCTGAGTTCTACGATTTCGCAACAATGAAGTGGACAAATGAGATGTTACTCGGTGATTTCGCATACGATTCAAACCGCACATTTTATGTCCGTGTTCCGTGGGACGTGGTGTCAGTAGATTGTAAGTTCGCATACACGTCAATGGAGAATCTTGCCGACACTGCTTGCGATTTTACGACAAAAATTCAATACATCGTCGACGATGAAAATGGGTCAACAACAACAACAACAACAACAATCGATCCTGAAGTTGAGAAGGAACTGTGGCGCCTTGATACGATTACAACAGTGGACGAGTCGCTCAAGTTCTTCAAGAATATGCGCTATATGACACACAATGCGCGGGTGGATGAAAAGGAAAGATTGATTCTCTATATAACATCGTTCCAGGAAAAGTTCCTTGCTTATGCCACCGAAAAGCAGCTCACTGAAGACCCATTTATTATTCAATTAGCGGATGATTTATTCGTATGTATCAATGGTCTGATGGCGATGAGTATTGGAGAAAGATATGTCGCCGCTCGCCAGACATCGCAAATTCAGCAGCGCGCTGTGACTATCAACGACATCACGCCTCTTCAAAGCGAAATCATTCAATCTATGCCACTACCAACTCATCGCACTCCGTCTGCTCCTCGCAACCACCACGCAGATGATTATGTTGGAGGTGGATATATGGATGACAATTATTACCACGCCCCCCCTCCTCCGATGCGTGCAAACAGCGGTGGATATCAAACGTGTGTCGATGACGATACACAACCGTCGCGCATAGAATACAACATCCCTGATTCGCCCAAAACACCAAGGGGGAAGATTTCGATAGATAACGATGATGTTGCAAGCATAGATGCTGCTGCTGCTGCTGCTGCCACTGCAGCCGATGATAAAATCGTCTCTGATTTGACGCCTTCTGCTCGAGGAGTCGGTTCAAGATTGCGTCATTTGTCGCGTGATACTATTATTGGAATGTATCACCGCAATGGATCCAATGGACAATATGATGGAGATTGTGATGGCGAATACTATTCTGCTGGAGCAGGATGTATTAGCGATGATACATTTTCAAGCCACGCATCACCAGCCTGTGCAAGAATTGGGCGAATGCTTTCAGCGCCTTCTCAACCCTATAGTGCTCCAGACAGAACGCCTACAGCACCATTTTAAATTAGCATAATATATAGGCAATGCTAGCAATACAGACAATATAGACATTACAAGTAAAAATTTATATATATGAACAAATATTGTATATTTTTTAAATGAAACATACAATATATTATATATAATAAAACCCATATAAACTTTTTTATTTATATAATATATATTAACAAATAAATACGCAATATGGAAACCACAGCACCAGAATCTCCTGTTATTGTTCATACATCACCGGTATCGTCGCCTGTATCGTCGCCTGTATCGTCGCCTGTATCGTCGCCAGTGTTTGTTAATTCTCATAACAATGACATTATAAATATGGAATCTAATAACTCAAAGAATATAGAACTTTTAGAGTTACTCGAAACAAAGACCTCACAGGCTAACGGTCTAAATTTACCTGCTCTGGATGAATCTCTTATACAGGTTCAAGTAGAAAATAAACCAAACGAAGGTAACAGGCAAGATACCACCGAGTCTGATAATGGAGAAAGTATTAAGAACACAAAAGCCGATTCGGTAGTAGTAGTAGTAGAGACAAATAATAGAGAAAACGCCGCAGAAAAAAGTGCCATACAATTTGTAAAAGATTTCAAATATTGTCAGGAGGAATTTCAGAAACAGATTAAAGCAGGTAATCACGTTATATCACCCGATGCTATAATGAAACTTCTTCGAATTGCGATGACTATCGTGGAACAGACGAAGGAGACTGGTTCAAATAAGAAGATTTTCGTAGTCAAATTATTAACAGATTTATTTTTAAATGACAATACGAGTATAATGGGAGAACATAAATTAGAGGCTCTTAGTCTTATATCGGGAAATGTAGTATCAGATGCGATCGACTTTATTATAGATGCTTCTAAGGGTAAATTAAACGTAAATAAGATAGAGGAGGTTGCTGGAAATGTAGCTAAATCGTGTTTCGCACAATGCTGGTCTCGTATGTTTAAGTGAGTATAATACAATTATACATTATGGATTAGAAATACTATTTATTCGTGCCTTACAAACAGGGCATTCGGGTTTCGACAATTTCAATATACATCTATAACAAGAAATTACGTGATTACAAGGCGATAATTTCGTATTTTTTACATATTCATAACATAATATGCATTGGTCTTCCTCTACTGATGTTTCAATGAGTGGTGGCACATCTACTTCACATATGATACCATTCGATAAATTATTGTTGTTGTTATTATTATTTATGCCAACACTCCCAGGAGGTTCGATAATCATTCCAACATCCATTGTTATCCGCGTGAAAAATCCAAGGAATCCAACCCGAGCGTATTCATTATCGCATATTCGAACACGCGATCCTCCACTATCATTGCGTTCATAATATACACTATTATTCTCATTACGCGAAACAGAAAAAATAATATTCGGAGGAAGGTCATCAATATCGATTGTTACGACATTTGCGCGGTCAAATCCTGGAGGGAATGCCAAATAGGTCGAGTATTTAGACATATAACATTTTCGAACCACGTGATCATATACGAAATCTGCATACGCCCACGCCTGGTAATTCCTCGCGTTTACCCAGCCGGCACCATCTCGACTTCCATTCCCTATAACACCAGCCATTAAAAAAACGGAAATATCATTTATATCTATAATCGGGTGTTTCGCATTCCGCGCAGAACCTTCTAGTTTAAAATATGTCGCCATATAGGGGTCATTATCCTCGCGAAATATAGTTATACCATTTTCGTGTGTATGTGGCATCTCTGTATAATAATGTGCTCTTGACTTATATGCTATATATGCCGCCTTTTGGGCTTCGTCGGCAGGTCGCCATGTGTCGCCTATTTTTACGCGAATATCTCTTACGCGGTTTGGTGCCGTATAATATGTAGATGTATTTATATTTGTCATTATATTTACTCGTGGATGGAGGTGAATTTTGCGTGTATAATTAATATAATACATATAACATTTAAGTATGTATTATATATTGATTTATGATTATATATTGATTTATGATTATATCAGGATATAAAGTATCAATCTCAGTTACTAACCATAGTCGCCACTGAAACTGAAGCACTCCCGCTCCCAAAAATAGACGGAATACTATAATTCCCAGACCCATCCTGTGCATACTTCGCAATAACGCGTTTCGGGTATTTGTCGATTTTCATAATATCTTCAGTATCATAAACATTACCCGCTTTATCGATATAGTAAATAATGCCTTTAATATCCTGTGCCCAAATATCTACCTTGACATTTTTCGTAGTAGGCACTTCTCCGCTAGGTTCTTCCATCACGCTATTTGGCGTGCCTTTAATGTGCGTTCCGCAATACATCTCGCTCCCTTTCTTGCGACGAGTACATTGTTCTCCACTGGCACGTTTCGCGCAGCATCGGTCATAAATCGGAACAACGCTTTTCACACGCTTTCGTTTCATAAAATCCTCCTTATTCAGTCGCAATTTTTCGTAATTGTATACAAACCCGATAATGGCATTACATTTTGCGCGACTATCTGCCACAACCTGTGAAGTCGGTTCGGCCATTAGTTCGCCTGATACTTCCTGTAATTGTTTTACGATATCATTTTTGAATCCTATAATATAGTCTTCGAGTTTCTTGTTCAAACGACGCTCCATTGTGTGGTGTCAGAGGTGGTGCTATAGTATGTAACTACTGGAGCTCTTAATATAATATTATAAAGATGTCTTTATTTCAATTTTATAATATATTATATTAAAATAATATGGGTTCGTCAAAAAGAAACAGTAAACATTTTACATCATTCCTTCGGGGTCGTCTATATCAAAATGTAGAACAGGTGACACATTTGTTGCCCCTAACACAGGAGTCGAATTTTGATCATTAAATTGTAAAACATCTAAAACCATATTATCTGAACTAATTTGGTTATTTTCACGTTGCTGACTAAGCATAGGTGGTTCTATTATAGTATTTGTTCCCGTATTATCGTCATTTCTATATACTATATCTGCCTTCACTTCAAATATGGTTCCATTTTCTCCATCGTTTATATTTTGAACCGATATCTGGTTTGAAATAGAAGGAGTTGTTCGTGAAGGGGTATGAGCTAATGAATGGGGGCTAGATACTGGTCTTGAGGTTGATACTGTCGCTACTGCTTCTGGAATCGCTGGTCTATATGAATGATTGGAACGATTAGAATGGTTAGAATGGTTAGAATGATTTGATCTATATGAATTTTGACCTATAGATAGCTGTTGAAGTTGTTGGAGCTGTTGGAGCTGTTGAAGCTGTTGAAGCTCTCTACTAGACTCTTGTAGGTCCGAAATATTAACAATAGTAAAATCTTTTGGTAAATTGTTTAACGATTCCTTATTTATAGCCCCCAGTTGTGGTGTATTTTTTACACTATTGGTGGCAGAAATTTGGGCTGAATTTGTTGCAGAGTGTAAATCTGAAATAGGTATACTCATTAAATTATCTATTTCTTTATTCGCCAAAGCCATATCAGAGTTATTATACATTATATTTGCCCCTAATATTTCTATCACTTTATTATGTTTATCGCCACCTGGCGAGGACGATGAGCCATTTTTGTTACCCGTGCCGTGCAAATGTTGATGACCTGCGCTACTTCTATGTCTATCAGACGATGATCCATTATTGGGTGTAGGAGGTGTAGGAGGTGTAGGAGGCGGCGTATTTCCTTTAATATAATTAACTCCTTTCTGTATAAGATTAGATACAGAACTCATAAATCCTGAACTCGCGCTTGCGCTTGATGCATTACCATCGTCTTTTCTATCGGTTTTATCTCTGTCTCCGCTACGGCTACCTCCGCTTCTACTCCCTCTACCTCCCCTTCCATTATCGCTATCGCCTCCACTACTCGAATCGTCATCGCTATCGTATGATCTAGATCCACGCGATGACCCTCTACTTCTTCTATCGCGTGATCGACGCCGATGATGCCTTTTTCCTCGACCGCTAGGTTTATCACCATTTACAGTTACTTGCGTCAACCCATTACATAAATTAGGTGTATGGGCAGTAAATTTGATCTTTTTTGTAATAGGATCTTCTTCTCCATAATTCTTTTTAAACATTTTAATAATCTCCTCATCAATTAGAGGTGCGATATCTTGTAGATTTTTTATATCTGTTTTAATGATCTGTAACATATCTTTCGCAGATATACGCTGTTCGCGCTTCAAAGATAGTTCGATCATTATCTTTTTATTTATCTGCTGGAATTGCAATGAACATAAACGATGTGCTTCTGATCGCTTACCTAACTGGAAATAAGTATCAATCGACTTGATTATACCAACAAAAATACTACTTACACCCAAAATAATATTCATTTTGTCGTATCCAATATCAATACCGGTTGCGAAACCAATTGCACTTGATAATATAATAACAGGAATATTTATATAGTTAGAACGTTCGCTGTATTTTTCATAAGAATATCGATGTAAAATAGAAAATGATTCACACTCTTCAGCATGTAATTTTAATAAATGTTCTAAATCTGTGTTATAATCAATTATATCCGTCATATATATCGAATATTATATATTATGCATATATAATATTTTAATTATAATTTTCATTTTTAATTATCGATTTATACGCACGAGAATTATCACATTTCTCCCGTATCTCCCGTTCATCGTGTTTTATAATCCCATAAATTCTACACACTACACGAAGAGTAGTTCCTTAGAACGCTCCTCATCCAATACAAACCAGAATACGACAAGAGCATTTCCCCACAATAAATAAGCTTCATAAGTGCTTTTATCTACTCCTAGGAAATCAAGAATTGCGGTTATAGCTGGCGTCAAACATGTCAGAATAAGAATTAAGATAAGCCACGTCTTCAAACTTCCCAATTTCATTATTTTATAACTATTGAGAATATATTATACTATATTATACTATATTATTTTATATTATTTTATAGTCTTTGAAGTTATAATCATACACATCGGGAATTGTTTCACTATCATCTTTACCGTTAATATTTATAAAATGATAAGACAGTGGGGTTTGAAAACTATACTCGTTAATACATAATCGCATCGCTAAAATTATAGTTACACGCTTCTTTTTTATTTTAACATATGTTTCGGATTCTAGTGTGGTTTTTAAATCTAATAATAGATCATCATCATCGCTCGTATCATCTTCGGATTCAATATGTTCATCGTGATCTTTGTCTACATATTCCCTTGTGTAATATTGAATATTATGATAACCATTATATGAGGAATTATATTTTTCAGTCCATATACAATCGTTGTCCCTAAATTGCCCTGTCTTTTTTTCGAGAGGATATCTTTCAAAAATATACTTTGCCATTTTTGAATCATCGTGTTTATCGGTTTTCATAAAAATCCGCATCTTCCCGTGAAATACTATAAATCGGACAATACCCGCCCCTTCATCAGCATTACGTTTTTTTTCATCGGTGTCATAGCAAGCGTATTTCATAGATGTATGTAAATCAGTAAAATAATAATAAGGGCCATATCTCGACTCTGTAGGCGATTTATTCAATGAAAGAATAGCATTATACTTCGTTATATTCTTATTATTCCCATTATAAAATACACCAGGGGTTTCTATTAATGCTTGTTTATGGTAAATTTTAATAATATCAACACACGAGATAAATAAATCTGTTACTGTATTGCTTATTTCGTAAAAGAGCAACTTTTTATAGTTAAAAATCTCGCTTACGGTTGCCCACCAAAAATGTTCGCGACTTGATATATTAACAACGTCTGTATCTTTTATTTTTAGTTCAAACAATAAAATGATACGATTATATATATCGGCATCTGCTACGTCGTTTACTATTTCGGATGGAGTAATTCTCCCCTTAAATTCACATAACCCTTGTTCGTCCAATATGTTTCCTAATATGGCTTCCGTTTTTTCTAATATACCATCTGTTGTCTCATCATAAATAAAGTTTGGGAAAAACATAACATCATTCTTTTTTGATTTATATAACATAAACTCTAAAAATGGTTTATGAGAATTTGTATTAATGCGATAAACACATAGCTCAATAATTAGGTCTTTATCTCGATATTCCGACGTTTTTTCGAATCGTAGTTCATCTAAAAAGTCGATATCTTGCTGAGAGTGTTTTGAGACAGCGTTAGCAAATGGATACTTTACGTTTCGCGCGTAAACAGTGAGAGGTTTATAATATTTTTTATATCCGGATGTATTATCATCGTCTGGATGTTCTATATCTCCAGCAGAGTCGAATAGATTATCTACATTATAATTATCATAATTATCAACGATATCAACGTCATCAACGACATTATCAACATTATCAAGATCATATATATATCTAGTATTAATACTATCTTCTAATTTATAGTTATGAGCGTTTATTTTCTCATTTTCTCCCAAACTATGCGTCTTATAGAACTTTTTCATTCTGCGCGATACAGAATGGTCGTCCTCTCGTGAGAAGGAGTCCGATCTAGATAAGTATGAAGCAGGTAGCATATGATGATTATTATAATTATTATAATTATAACAGAATTGTGCGTATAATTATAATATGGCAATATTATTATTTCTGAACTTTTCTGCGTATAGATTCTTTTACCTTTTCTTCTCTTGAGTCTAATAGAAATTTAGATAATTCTTTAGCTTGTTCATCATCATCTTTAAAATATTTAATAAGAGAATTGACGAGTGTATTTTTATTAAGCGGCGCTTTAACCTTTGTCTTTGTGTATATAAGTTTACCGTCATTTACATCAAAACAGTCAATCTCATTTTTGCGCATAATTTCTACTAAATTGTCTGCATATCCTTTCCTTTTTTCCTTTAAGTCCTTGAGTCTGTTTTGTAAATCTCTTATTTCATTATCATTTGCCATCCAGCCTTTAATCTGTTGAACAAGTTGTTCTTTTGTTTCCATACCGTGTGTGTATATAATAGACTATTAATATATATCTAATATATTTAATATATATTCATTAAATAATAACTATTCTACAATTTTTTCATATCTGTAATATGAACTTCCTTTGATATATTTTTCATTATTTTCTTTTCTAGTTTATTATCATACTCAATCGGTTCACATATTTTATTAACAAGTGTTAAGTATTCCATTTGTTTGCTTTCTGTCTCTATCCAGTCAGGATTTAGGTCAACCCATTCACTTATTTTGTTACGCTGTTTAATAGCAACATTTTCAATAGTTTTCTTAATTATCTGTTTATTATCATCTTTCTCCCATTTATCGTGGTCCTTAATATATACGATATCTCGTTTAAGATCAGTGCAGTGTATAGGTCGTTTATACACATCCAATTCTTTCAGACCGTTTATCATAAGGTTGCTAAGTCCTTCGGCGATGCCGTGTTTTCGTGTGAAGTATAAATCTTCAAATGTGATTTTAAGAGATTGTATAAAATCTTGAATATTCAGCGCATCTTTACACTGCTCATTTAGGAAGAAATTCAGATTGAAATTGTTATTGTTAGTAGTGTTATTGATAGTATTACCCATTTTAGGAATCATACTTTTTATCTGCTCCTGTTGGTCTTTAATTATTTTGATCATTTCTTTATTATCGTGTATAAGTTCCATAAACATATCCTTTGTAATTATCTCATTACCTAATTCTTTATCCGATTTTGAAATTTTCGCATCTATTTCAGTCACATTTAATGAAAGAATGTGAATTTCCTTACATTTTTTCTCGTGTTTCCATAAGCCGACCCTCGAGTTATACAGTTTGTTACAGTAATGACACGATAAAGTTTCGGCACCAAAGTTAACATTTTCCGATTTTGTTAACGTTTTATGTTTGCGTGTCAATAGGTGTTTATCATAGTTACTTTTCTTGCTACATACAAAGTCACAAGTTTCGCAGCTAAAATTTTCGGCATTTTTTTCCGGCATTTTTGTTAACATTTTATATATTATGTTAACAAAAATGCCTAAATCCTTTTCCTTAAACATATATGTCCATTTTCTGAAAAAAGTTTATCGTAACAAAATTTTCATCTAAAAAAAGTGATTGTGAGCATTATGGTCTGAGTGACGAAGTCGATGTTTTTTTCAAATCTAAAAACTTTTTTTGGAAAATGGACAAAAATAAATGTCCATTTTTGAAATTTCCGTTTTAAATTTGAAAAAAACGATTCACTTCATTCACTTCGGCGTCCACCCTGCCGATCTTTGCGATGTTACCTTTATGATTTGAGTAAGTATTTAGAGAGTGGTCACGTGGCGACCTTTATGCTGTGGTTTTATAAAATGTGGAAAATGGTGGAAAAAATATGAAAAAGGGTATAAATTCGAGGGATGCTGTTTGTTATAATTCTTGGATATGTATTTTTGGGGATGTTTTTAATACTTGCCTAAATAGGAAGGCGTCCGCTTTCCGGGGTATTTGACGCATCACCATTTTATGGCGAAGGGTGTTTTATAAAATTCTTAGATATGTATATTTGGTAGATGTTTTGAATAATCGAATTTAATATATTAAAATCGAATTTAATATATTAAAATCGAATTTAATATATTATAGATATGTAAATTCAGCTTCATAACAATAAAAAACTATCCTATTATAATATAATGAAACGCAAAAAAAATAGCAGAAAGGCGCACAACAATAAACTATTTAGAAAGCGAAAAAGTAAAACATATAAAAGAAGTCGTAGAGGTGGTGTTATAGATTGGGGAAAACCACAGACGTCTCCTGGATCCCCCAAAAAAAAGGCAACACCATCACCTGCATCATCCTCATCATCCTCATCATCCTCATCATCCGCATCATCCTCAAGAAGTTCGCCAAAAAAAGGATCATTTAAAAGTCCACCTCCACTTCATAGTCCTCTAAAAACACTTACTTCACTCAAAACACTTGTCGAAAAAAAAAATACACCTGATTTACACAAACCTACTCCCGAATTATATTCTTCTATTCCTTCTATATCACACGTTCAGGAACAACAGACGCCATTTCCTTTGGTTCCTGGTGTGCCAAATTTTGACCCATTCGCATTACTTAACTCATACCATTTATCCCCTACCAGTAGTCCGAAACCGTCCGAATATAATCCACCTAAAAATTTGTTTATAAGAAGACCAGATAAAATTCCATTGGAGGTTCCGGGTTCAAATCCGCCTTCTATGATAGATTTAGACGAATATGATATTAGAACACCACCTGAACCATCCCCTCCTCAGCCTTTAACGGTTAAAACAGGCAGACCTGATTCAGTTTTGCGATCATACGAAAAACAAATGATTAGAACAATTAACTATTTCAATCAGGGGTATTCTAAACTCGCCCCTAATCTATATGGCATTATGAGGAAAATAAATTTGGAAAACTTATTCGGGACTGCTCTTATATGGGGAGATCTAAATGACGGATTAATTGAATGTATAGGTATGTCATCTGAACAGGCAATCGAAAGCCGCCTTTTATATAACAATAGACCGCATATTAAACTATTTATCGAGAAATGTCGTTTATTTTATACAAATTTAGGACCATCGATAAGCGACCCATATCGTGAAAAACCATTTAATTATGATATTGATTCACCATCAGTTCCGTTACAATTAGCCGATCGATATACTAGTTACCGACATATAGGATATAATAGACACCCATTTTTTAATCCTCGTTACATAACAGATGATATGTATGAGAAGGGAATGAAAAATATCCATAAAAAAGGTAATGAATATATATATGTTCAAGCACACGGAGGTATAGGAGACGAATTGTCTCCACGTAAAAAAATCCTAGCAAAGAAATATATTCGCCTTCTTGAATTTGGGAGTGCTTTCGAAATGGTAGGTGCGAGGTATAGACCATTTTTTAAAAAAATAAACGACCTTATGCGACAACCCGACTATCATATATTGTTTGAAAGCACAACAAGAGGCAAACAGATGAGGAAGAATGTATACTCTGAATTATGTAAATATTTCATTATTGGTGAGATAAATGCTTGTTCGATTAAAGATAGCTTAACGCTTGTAGACATAACCCACGACAGAATTTTTGAAGGACATTTTCCCGATGAAGATGTTATAGATAACCATAAAGTAACATTTCGATCAATGGAGAAGTTTCAATCTATGGGAATCTTTGTTCCTGTTGACTACAACCAAGATATGTCAGATAAATTCTTATATAAAAAAGAAATGTTTAAGTTATATCCTGGGAGCAATTTTTTTACAAAAAACACAAAAGTTAGACTCATTGACACATTATTGCCTATAGCTATAAATCAAAATAAGATATTTAATGTGATGGTATTTTCTTGTGCGGTAAAATATCACGATGAACCAATAGTACCTAATCCTCCATCTCCACCCCCTATGGGAATGCCTGAGCACCCTATACAACCTCCTCCAATTCGTCCAGGTATGCCACCACATCAAGGACGTGTATTACAGCGTAAAAGTAGTTTCAAACAACGCCATATGATCGCATTACTTGAAGGTAAACAATATATTTCAGACCTTTTGAACTTTATTACAAAATTAGAACACGAATCAACGGATGCATCACTGTATGTCGAAGTTACAGATTTATATGATGATAGTTCAGGAAGAAAAATGAGGCTTGCTCACCAAATGTCAGAATATGATAAAGATAAAATGATAACATTTTTAGAAAAATTAGGGATTTATCATAGGTTAAAGGATTCTTTTTTTAATAAATATTCATTACAAATTATATCTCGTCTATTCTCACTCAATGACGCAACATTTATGCATGATGGAACACCATATTATTTAGTAGACCCGCAAGTAAATCCAGATATAAACAGTCAAGAGAATCAAGATTTAACTATGATAAAAATTTATTTGATGAAAGACTTTTATGACACTTGTTATAAAAAGGTATTATATATGAAACGTGTATTTAATAAATTATATAGTATATTGAGTCATTTAAGACAGTACATTGACACTAATCCAAAATATTTACAAATATATGATAAAAACTATGGATTTCTACCATCATTTAACGACTACTTAAACAGAGTATTTGTTATTTTAGATTTTTGTAACAAGGGTTTACAAAAAACAGGCCCAGATAGTTTTTATAACTATCCTAAATTTGTGGAGATGGTAAAGGAATATAAAAAGAAGAGGTTACAAAAATTCTATGATGATATATTCCCTGAAATGGATTTTGACCAGTATAATTATATAATGAAATCATTGCCAACAGGATGGATTGAAGAGGTTGACCCTGCAACAGAAAGAGTGTTTTATGTAAATACATTTGATAACAGGTCATATTGGAATAGACCACTTATACCACCTGGATGGATGGAATATATAGATGCCGATACAGGAAAACCATATTATGAAAATGAGGCGACAGGAGAACGATCTGATACATTACCCGATGTAGATAAAGCGTATCCAGATGCTATGTATTTTAGCGATAGAACAAAAGTGGCAAACCCTGTTCCATATTTCAGAAAACAGCGTGAATATATTTATAAATACGACGAACGTGATAATATCGATAAAGTTAAGGCTAGACTACAGACGCATAAACGTAAAACTGATATTAAAGCACATCTATTATCTTCAGCTAGGAAAAGAGAGCAAACGATAAAGAATAGAAAAGCGAGAGAATATGAAAGTAAGGCCGACCTTAAAAAGAATCCGTTGATCAAGGATAGGTTTCTAGAAAAAGCTGCCGAAATTAGGATGGATGTTAAAAATAAAAAGTATCACGTTTCGGTATAGTGTGAAGTTTACTATATTTATAAACTATGATACTGGTATATTTTATACATATTAATAAAATATTAATAAAATATTAATATATACGGGAGATTATATACCGAAGATTATATACCGAAGATTATATATTAATATTTATATGGGTAAAAAAATAACACTACGTAATAAAATAAGAAATACGAAAAATACAAGAAATACAAGAAATGTCCGAAAATTAACTATAACAAATAAAACATATTCGCGTAAGCTTCGGTATAGGACGCGGACCCGGACACGGACACGGACGCAGACATTTCCACAAATACGAATACATAAAGGTGGAGTAAAGCCTGATGGCAAAGAAACCTCTCGTGGTGAAGAAGACGAAGTTCCGATAGTATCACAGGAAGAAGATATAGATGCTAGAATAAATGATTTAGAAAGACAATTAGAGATGATCAAAAATGAAACATCCACTCCTCCTATACGTATGTCTAAACCTGCATCTCAATATCATATACCTGCATACATACCAAAATTCGATGATTTGCCTCTTCCCGACTCATCGCCTGAATTTGAATCAATCGATCCTGTATCAAAGGAAACATTAGATAAATATGAGTCTGCGTCTTATAATACACCTGTAGTAGATATAGATAAGCTACCACCTACTAGTTTACAAATAGTTGGTTATAGTAAACATCCTTTTATTCGTTTAAAACAATTACCAAATATGAAAGATAAAAAATTACCAAAACTACTTCAAAGTCAAAATCTAATATTAGATGCTCACGGAGGAATTGGTAATATTTTAACTGATAATCAAAAAAGATTAGCAAATCATTATTTGCGAGTTATTGAAATTGGGGAATATGGTGGTGTTATTACTATAAGCTCAAAAGAATATTATAAAGAATTAAATGATATATTGAGAAATCCGAAATATAAGGAGTTATTCGATGATACACATAAAGGTAAAGAATTGCGCGAAGCAGCTTATACAAAACTATGTAAGTATATATCTGATAGTAGAAAACCTAGATGTAATAACCCGTCGATTAATAAAATTGATAAATATTTTAAGCTAATTCATTTAACGCATGATAGATTATTTTCCGGAGATAGAGATGATAAAGATGTGAGAGAGAGTCATATTGTTACAGCCGAAACACTTACATCATTAGAACATCAAGGTTTGTTCGTGCCTTTACCGTATAATAAGGAGAAGACAGGATTACCTTATTTTAAAAAGGAGTTATTCCGATTATATCCTGGATCATCATTATTGTCAAAAAATACAAGTATATCATTAGTTCATAATATACTCCCATTAGCAATACAGAATAATGCACGGTTTAATATATTTGTATCATCGTGTAATTTTAGCGATCGAAATTTTATTGTAAATCCTTCAATACGAGATAATTCAACAGGTATAACAAAATTTTTATCGAAAGGTAAAGAATTTTTGTTTATAGTATCGTCTCTTTCGTCGATGGTTTACGAATGTTTAAGGAAACAATTTTATCGAGGTGTATACCAAGGAAAAGAAACGGCTTTTAATATGAATCCCTTACTACGAAATAGTGATACAATTGATATAGAATTGTTAGACACAGTTATGAATCCATTATTATGTCTTAAGCTTATGATATTTGATTCGGCATATACCCCCGATATATCAGATAACTATAATTATGAAACTATTGTCCCTTATTTTTTAGGGCCTATTGTTCCGGATGGTTCCGATATTAATAGTAATACAGAGAACGAACTAGTAGATGAATTAAATAATCCTGAACCATTTTCAAATTCTCCAAACCCTATACAATCAGAACTATACGCTATGGCAAAACTATATTTAATACATGAGTTTATAGATAATATTGGAACGGTTTTAGAAATTTCTGTTAGTATGCTTACTAGATTAAACAAATTATATTGGGTAGTTTTAGAAGAAATAGATACTAATCCTAGTAATCCTTTATTTACTGCAAAGTTAATAAAATTTTTTACTGAAACTCACGAGCCATTTATAAAACTATATCATTTTTTAGAAAATGTATATGATAATTTGTATTCATTTTATTTACCTAAGTTAGCAAATGACGAACAAAATAAAAATCCTAGATTCAAAGCAGAAAGATTTATAAATAAACCATTTTATGTTAAGTTTATGAAATTATATAAATCGAATAGTTTATTTTTTGATGAACATACAAATTTTATGCATGAGTCTTCATCCTATGAAAATATAAATCCTTATAGGTATAAGCAGCGTATTAATATAGATGAGTTACGTGATAGAATGTCAGGTAAAGGACAATTCTTATCGAGTAGTAAATCCACCAGGCTATCTAATGCTGCGAAAGATAAAATAAATATTAGCATTTAATTATTATATTGCTCAAATTTTCATCTGTTCGATATTTAATGGCATATAATCATTAAATACCGAACCGAACCTAATCATACCAAACCACTGATATTAAATAGCATTAGCCATAATTGCCGCCGTTACCATATATGGATCCATATTAGCAGCGGGGCGTCTATCTTCTAAATATCCAAATCCGTCTTTATTTGTTCGATTATTGATACGCACGGATACTCCTCTATGACCAACACCCCAAGTAAATTTGTTATAATCGGAGGTTTCATATTTCCCTGACATACGCTGTTCGTTGTTTGCCCCATATAACTTGATATTGGCGCGATGATTATTTTCCATATTTTGAATAACGCGGTGAATTTCTTTTATACCACCCAATGAACGCATAATTGTAGTGGAGAAATTCGTATGGCATCCTGAACCGTTGACATTAGCAAATGGTTTCGGTTCATAACAAATGATTTTCCCATATTTTTCGGCGATTCTTTCAAGAATAAAACGCGCCATAAGTAATTCATCACTTGCTCTGATGCCTACAGACGGCCCGATTTGAAATTCCCATTGGTTTTTGCTTACCTCCGCATTCATTCCCGAGATATTTAGCCGCGCCTTTATACACGCCATCATATGTTCTTCGGCTATATTTCTATATACAATCTCGCAACCTATTCCACAGTAATGTTCCTTTGTTTCTTCTATCACCGGCTGTTTCATTCCAACATCTTCTGTATTATCAATTATAAAATATTCCTGCTCCAAACCAAACCACGGTTTCAAACTTTCGCATATAGGTAATGAAAATATTTTATTTGCGTTCGAACGTGTATTACTTGCGGTAGGCGCGCCATCCACGTTCAAAGTTTCACAAAGAACGAGCTTATAATACATTATATGATTGTCACGGGTATTAGATAGAGGATTGTCGCAAGTGAAAATAGGATGAATCGTTATTTCCGATGATTTGCCTTCTGCTTGGCCTGTAGATGAACCATCGTAATCCCAGTCAGGGAGTTCAGGAGTTCTGAAATTTTCGTGAAGAATAGTCCTGACCTTGGACCTGAATTTTTTATTGGCATCGAGCCAAATATACTCAGCAACTGTTATGGCGTTCATTTGATCAATCACGTAAGAAATAAAACAACAAAACAACAAATCAACAAATTAATTGAGTATGTAGTCGGCGATGTAATATATTATATATTCATTTAATCTTTATGTCATTTAGTAAATTAAATTATGAAGAATGAATTTTACAAAATGTAGCCCCTTCGACGGAAATAATACGGTCGCACGCTTTCCCTACATTTTTGCCACCCCTAAGGATAGCTTTACAGCGAGGAAGCGAAGATTGTTTAGCGAGTTTTTCTTGTATCTTTGTATATT
>Ga0315902_10004707_pt1 | contig 19558 bp, 19 predicted proteins | sample LakEriMetagenome_9_FD_203523 | JGI IMG/M metagenome (GOLD analysis project Ga0315902, IMG submission 203523) | Freshwater fungal communities from buoy surface, Lake Erie, Ohio, United States - Buoy 12 MA117 | ecosystem: Environmental > Aquatic > Freshwater > Lake > Lake biofilm | place: USA... | reverse complement strand
TGCTGCTTGAGGGCCTTGCTCGGGATGGTTCCGACGAACTCGTACGGGAGGTCGATCTCCGTGGGCGAGCCGAAACCGAACTGGCGGACCTGCTCCTCGAGGATCGGCCGGTAGCCGCGCTGGCTGAAGATCTCCTCCCCGATCTTGTAGAAGAACACGTCGGACGACACCGCGAGCGCGTCGACCACGTTCACGCGCCCGTACCTGCACGGCGCGCCGTTGCCGCAGTTCGCGTTCTTGAACACGCACTTCACGTTCAGCTGGCACCGCTCCTCGGGGATGCTCGACAGCTTGTAGGTGCCGCTGTCGCGCAGGGTGTACTCGGTGCCGCCGGGCAGCTGGCCGGTGTTGAGCGCCGCGTACGCCACGAACGGCTTGAAGGTGGACCCCAGGTTGTACCGACCGCTGATCGCCCTGTTCACGAGAATCGACAGGTCCGGGTCGTCCGTCTTCGGGAAGAGCTGGTTGAACTTCTCCGAGGTGATCCCGGCGTTGAACCATCGGTTGTCGAAGTTCGGGTAGCTCGCCATGGCCAGAACCTCGCCCGTGTCGTGGTTCATCACCACGCTGGAGCCGGCCGGGGCCTTGTAGTAGTTGACCAGCGGGTAGCGAGGGTCCGGCTCGCCGAAGGCGAGCACCGTGGGCGCCTCCGTGCGTCTCCGCACCCAGAGCTCCGTCCACAGCGCCTGCTCGACGTACTGCTGCATGTCGAGGTCAATGGACAGCTGGATGTCGTTGCCCGGGACCGGCTCCTTGCGCGAGAGCTGCCGCAGGATGCGGCCGCGGGAGTCGACCTCGTACCTCACGTAACCGGGCTTCCCGCGCAGGACCGACTCGTAGGTCTGCTCCACGCCGAACTGGCCGACGCGGGCGTCCGGGTCGTAGTTGAGGTTTCGGTAGTAGGCGAGCTCCTTCTCCTGGATGGCACCCAGGAAGCCGACCACATGGCTGGCGAGCGGCGCATACGGGTACTCGCGCCGCCAGTCCTCGCGCACGTCGACCCCCGGGTAGTCCTCGCTGCGCTCGCGGAGGAATGTGGCGAGGTCCTCGGAGACGTCCTCCTTCAGCGGCACGGGCTGGAGCTGGTCGTAGCGCTTCGAGACGAACCTGTCCTCGAGTGCGTCGGGCGACATGTTGAGCACGCCCGAGAGCCTGTCCCACATCTGCTGACGGTCGAGCGGGCGGGCGATGATCGCCCTGTCGATGGTGATCGTGAGGATGCGCTCGTTGTCAGCGACGATGCGGCCCTCGAGGTCGAAGATGCGGCCGCGCTCCGGGGTGAGCTTCACCGTGCGCGTGCGCACCTCCTGCACCCGTTCCTGCAGGCCCCGGGCGTCCACGGCCTGGAGGAACCACAGCCTGACCGTCAGCAGCGACCCGAGCACCATGGACACGGTGGCGAGCACGGCGAGGCGCGAGACGTTCCGCTCCCGCGGCATCAGCGCATCACCTTCGGCTCGCTGAGCGCCCAGCGGCAGACGCGCTCCACCGGCAGGCTGAACACCGCGTTGAAGACCGCGACCACGAACGCGACTCCGATGACGTTCACCGTGAGCACGCCCTCGGCACCGACCACGGTGAGGGCCACCGGCATGAGGATCATCCCGGTCGCGCTCGCGCCGGCGGCCAGCAGCATCCGCGACCACCAGTTGGGCTCGTGCACGAACGAGTGCACGTAGCCGGCCAGGTACCCCACGCCCGCGAAGACGGCGGCACCGACACCGAGGGGCGTCGTCAGGACCAGGTCGTACATGAGGCCCACCATGAAGCCGGCGATCGCGCCCGTCTCGGACCCCCGCGCGAGCCCCGCGCTCGCCGCGAGCAGCAGCATCACCTGCAGGCACACGCCGAACGGGCGCATGTCGTTGAAGAGGGTGGTCTGCAGGGAGAGGACCACGAGCGCCACGAGGAAGAGCCGGAAGTACCGGTTCTGCGCGATGTCGAGGAGACGGTCGATCACGGCGCGTTCACCTTCTCGGTGCTCGGCTGGTAGAGCATCACGCGCACGAAGTTCAGCGCGTCGAGGTTGGCCGAGATCTTGACCTCGAGGAGCGGGCCCAGACTGCCCGTCCGCTTGATGACCCTCGAGACCGTGCCGATGACGATGTCGGGCGGCGCCAGGGACGAGGCACCGCCGGCCGACACGACCGGGGAACCGATGTTCACCTCGCCGAAGCGGGGCTGGTTCTCGATGAACCGCACGACGGGCGCCTTCGAGATGCCGCGGCCCTCGAGCGCCCCGGTCTCGCGGAGCGGCAGGTCGGCGCCGGCCGGGACGGTGATCTCGGACTGGTTCGCCTGTCCCGGCTTGTTGATGTCACCGGTGCCGGTGGGCAGCTGCACGGTGGCGTTCGGCGACGTCGCCTGCGACGGGTTGGTGGTCAGGACCGGTGCCACGGTGCCCCCGGGCACGAACCCCGGGATCCCCGTGGTCGTGGTGCGCGGGATCGTGGTTGTCGTGGTCGACGTGGTGGTGGTCGTGGTGTCGATGGTGACACCCGGCGCGCCGGGCACGGTGGTCGTGGTGGGAGGGGTGTTCACCACCTTGACGGCGAGCGAGTAGCTGGGGTCGGTCACGAGCATGACGACGGCCCTGCCGTTGTAGACGTCAGTGACCTTCCCGATGAGGCCCGCCGCGTTCAGCACCGGCATCCCCACCTTGATGCCGCACTCGCTGCCGCGGTTGATCTCAACGGTCTGGGCGTAGTTGGACGGCGACTCCCCGACCACCTGGGCCGAGCACGAGTTGATGCCGGCGAGCGTGGGCAGCCCGTTCAGGGCGAGCAGTTCCTGTGCCTCGCGCACGCTCGCGATCGCGCCGATCTTCGCCCCCTCGCCGTACGCGACCAGGTCCTTCAGGCGCTGGTTCTCCTCCAGCACGTCGCCGTAGTTGACGATTCCGTTCCATGCGTTCTCCACGGGGCGCACCACCACCCGGGTCACCGACTCCACGGGGCGGAACACCGTGCCGAAGAGTGACCGGAGCCCGTTCACCGCGCCGCTGCCGCGCAGGTCCATGGTCACGAGCATCACCGTGGTCAGCGCGAGGAGCAGGATCACCCTGCGGCGTGTGAAGGTGCTGCCCGCCACGGGGACCTGCTTACTGGACGTCGAGTCCCGGCGAGGACATCATCCCGCGCATCGCCTCGATGTTCTCGAGCGCGCGGCCCGACCCGATGGCCACCGCGTACAGCGGGTCCGGCGCCACGTAGCAGGGCATTCCCGTCTCGTGGGTGATGCGCTGGGTGAGGCCGGTCAGCAGGGCCCCGCCGCCCGACAGGCAGATGCCCCTGTCCATGATGTCGGCGGCGAGTTCCGGCGGCGTGCGGTCGAGTGTGGACTTCACGGAGTCAATGATGGCAGTCACCGGCTCGGCGATGGCCTCACGCACGTTCTCGCTGGTGAGCTCGATGGTGCGGGGCAGGCCGGTGACCGTGTCCCGGCCGCCGACGTCCGCCGTGAGCTCCTGGGCCAGCGGCCACGCGGACGCCATCCGCATCTTGATCTCCTCGGCAGTGTTGATGCCGATGTCGAGCGCGAAGTTCGTGCGCACGTAGGCGACGATGGCCTCGTCGAGCTCGTCCCCGGCGACGCGCACGCTCTGTGCCACCACGATGCCGCCCAGCGAGATGACCGCCACCTCCGTGGTGCCACCGCCGATGTCCACGATCATGTTGCCGCTCGGCTCGTGAACCGGCAGGTCCGCGCCGATTGCCGCCGCCATCGGCTCCTCGATGATGTGGACGGGTCGCCGCGCCCCCGCGTACTCGGCCGCGTCCTGGACCGCGCGCTGCTCCACGCCAGTGATGCCCGAGGGCACGCAGATCACCATGCGTGGCTTGCTCCAGCGGCTGGTGGAGATGCGCTGGATGAAGTAGCGCAGCATCTTCTCGCAGACGTCGAAGTCGGCGATGACGCCGTCCTTCAAGGGCCTGATCGCCTCGATGTGCTTGGGGGTGCGGCCGAGCATCCGCTTGGCCTCCAGCCCCACGGCCACGGGGCGGCCGTCCCTGGTGTCGATCGCCACCACGGAGGGCTCGTTGAGCACCACGCCCTGACCCTTGACGTAGACGAGGGTGTTGGCCGTGCCGAGGTCGATCGCAATGTCGCGACCTATCGCGAGCGGGTTGTTGCGGCTCATGGGGACTCCTCGGCGGCGGCGCGACCCGGCCCCGCCTCGGCTCGAGGGAAGGTGATGGGGTCGATGGTAGTGAACCCCGCCCTAGAGCGAGGGGAAGAAGATGGACAGCTCGCGGGCGGCGGATTCGGCCGAATCGCTGCCGTGGACGAGGTTCTCGGTGAAGAGAGTGCCGAAGTCGCCGCGGATGGTGCCCGGGGCGGCGTTGCGCGGGTTCGTGGTGCCCATCATGGTCCGCACGATCTCCCAGGTGTCCTCCGGGCCCTCCACGGCAAGGGCGACAACGGGGCCGCGGGACATGAAAGTCACGAGATCAGCGTAGAAACCCTTGCCGACGTGCTCCTCGTAGTGGCGCGCGAGGGTGCCGGCATCGAGGGTGCGCAGCTCCATGGCGGCGATCCGGAGGCCCTTCTGCTCGAAGCGGGAGAGGATGGCGCCCACGAGGCCGCGCTCCACGGCATCGGGCTTCAACAGGACGAGGGTGCGGTTGGACATGGGTTTCAGGCTACGGGGAGACGGTTCGGATGCCCCGTCGGGCACGGTTCGGGCCTGTTCTCAGGGCAGAACCGTGCGCAGATGGGTCCTTGCGGCACCCACCACGTACAGGGAGCCGGCCACAAGGACTGCATCCTCGGCCGCGGCATCGGCGAGGGCGCGGTCGCAGCCCCGCTCCACACCCCCGAAGGACTCCACGTTGTCGCAACCGAGGGCACGGGCAGCCGCGGCGACCTCGTCGGCGGGGCGCGCCCGCGGGGAGGGGGCCGTCACGCACACGACGAGGTCGAACTCGTCGGCCCGCAGTGCCCCCAGCATTTCGGCGACGTCACGTCCTCCGAGGGCACCCACCACGAGGATGCGCCGGCCCGGCGGGTCGAAGTCGTCGAAGAACACCTGGGCGCACGTGTCGGCACCGGCGGGGTTGTGCGCGCCGTCGAGGATCACGAGCGGCTGGTGGCCGAGCACCTCGAAGCGTCCCGGCATGGACACCCCCGCGAACGCCTCCGCCACGACGTCAGGGTCGAGCGCCGCACCGAAGAACTCCTCAACGGCGACCAGCGCAGCCGATGCGTTCTGACCCTGGTGCGCACCGTGCAGCGCGAGGAAGAGGTCCGCGTACTCCGCGCGCGGCGTGCGTATGTGCAGCTGCCGGCCGCCGAGGGCGAGGTGGTTGTCGACGACATCGAAGTCCTCGCCGCGCTGCACCAGCCCGGCGTGGGGCTCGGCGGCGAAGATCGGCACGAGCGACGCCCGCGTCTCCCCCACCACCGCGACGGCGCAGTCCTTGATGATCCCGGCCTTCTCGCGGGCGATGTGCTCCAGCGTCGGTCCGGCGAACTCAGTGTGGTCGAGGGCGATGTTCGTGATGACCGAGACGTCGGGCCGCACCACGTTCGTGGCGTCCCACCTGCCGAGCATGCCCACCTCGATGACGGCGACGTCGACAGCGACGTCGGAGAAGTGCCGGAACGCGGCGGCGGTCATGATCTCGAAGTAACTGGGGCGCACACCGGACATCACCTCGGCGTCCGCCACGGCCGCGACGGCGGCGGCGAAGTCCTCCTGCGCGACCGGTTCGGAGTCCACCTGCACGCGCTCCCTCACGTCCTCGAGGTGCGGGCTGCTGAACGTGCCGACCTTCAGCCCGTGGGCCATGAGGAGCCTGGTGATGATCTGGGTGGTGGAGCCCTTGCCGTTGGTCCCGGTCACGTGGACCACGCGGTAGTCCAGGTGCGGGTCGCCGAGCACGGACAGCAGGCGCTCGATCTTCTCCGTGGAGGGGCTGTCGACGCGGCCCGTCTTCTCGTACGAGGCGTGCTCGTCGAGGTAGGCCAGTGCCTCTTCGTAACGCACGGGGCGGGTCAGCTGGCGGCGCGGCGCTTCGGGGCCGGGCGCGCGGTGCGGGGGACCAGCTCGGCGGGCTTGCGGTTCACGACGCACTCCTCGTCCACGATGATCCGCCCGATGTCGGTGCGGCCGGGCACCTCGTACATGACGTCGAGCAGGGTCTCCTCGAGGATGGCACGCAGTCCGCGCGCCCCGGTTCCGCGGGTGAGGGCGAGGTCCGCCACCGCTCCGAGCGCCTCCGGGGTGATCTCGAGCTCCACGTCGTCGAACTCGAAGATCTTGGCGTACTGCTTGACGAGCGCGTTCTTCGGCTCGGTCAGGATCTGCATGAGGGCCCCGCGGTCGAGGGCGTGCACCGCGCCCACCATGGGGAGGCGCCCGATGAACTCGGGGATCATCCCGAACTTCAGCAGGTCCTCGGGGAGCACCTGGGCGAAGAGGCTGCCCGGGTCCTTGTCGGCCTTCGACGTGACCGTGGCGTGGAAGCCCACGCCCTTGTGGCCGATGCGGCTCTCGATGATCTGCTCCAGGCCGGCGAACGCGCCGCCGCAGATGAACAACACGTTCGTGGTGTCGATCTGGATGAACTCCTGGTGCGGGTGCTTGCGGCCGCCCTGCGGCGGGACCGAGGCGACGGTGCCCTCGAGGATCTTGAGCAGCGCCTGCTGCACGCCCTCGCCCGAGACGTCACGGGTGATGCTGGGGTTCTCGGCCTTGCGCGCCACCTTGTCGATCTCGTCGATGTAGACGATGCCCTGCTCGGCCTTCTTCACGTCGAAGTCGGCGGCCTGCAGCAGCTTGAGCAGGATGTTCTCCACGTCCTCGCCCACGTAACCCGCCTCCGTGAGTGCCGTGGCGTCTGCGACCGCGAACGGCACGTTGAGCATGCGAGCGAGGGTCTGGGCCAGGTGCGTCTTGCCGCAGCCGGTGGGGCCGAGCAGGAGGATGTTCGACTTCTGCAGCTCGACCTCGTCGCGGCGCAGGCCCGTGGACTGGCGCATGTGCTGGAGCCGGCGGTAGTGGTGGAACACCGCGACAGAGAGGACCTTCTTCGCCTGCTCCTGGCCGACGACGAACTCGTCGAGGAACGCGCGGGTCTCGGTGGGCGTGGGGAGGGAGTCCAGGCGCACCTCGGAGCGCTCCCCCACCTCCTCCTCGATGATCTCGTTGCAGAGGTCGATGCACTCGTCGCAGATGTAGACGCCGGGGCCGGCGATGAGCTTCTTGACCTGCTTCTGCGACTTGCCGCAGAACGAGCACTTCAGTAGTTCGCCTGTGTCACCGAATTTGGCCACGAAGTGCTCCCGCTGTGTGTCGCGTCAGCGGATCGGACCGGTGCGGTCCGCCATCTGGCGCGATGAAATGACATCATCGATGATGCCATACGCGAGGGCCTCGTTTGCTTCCAATACGAAGTCCCGGTCCGTGTCGGCGTGGATGCGCTCCAGGGGCTGGCCCGTGTGGTTGGCCAGGATCTCCTCCAGCAGGTCCCGCATGCGCAGGATCTCGTTTGCGGCGATCTCGAGGTCGGTCACCTGGCCGTAGCCCACCTGACCGTACGGCTGGTGGAGGAGCACGCGGCTGTGGGGCAGGGCGAGGCGCTTGCCCTTGGTGCCGGCGGCCAGCAGAACGGCGGCCGCCGAGGCGGCCTGCCCGAGGCAGATCGTGGCGATGTCGTTCTTGATGAACTGCATCGTGTCGTAGATCGCGAAGAGCGCCGTGATGTCGCCGCCGGGGCTGTTGATGTAGATGTTGATGTCCCTGTCGGGGTTCTCGCTCTCCAGGTGGATGAGCTGGGCGCAGATCAGGTTGGCGATGGTGTCGTCGATCGGCGTGCCGAGGAAGATGATGTTCTCCTTGAGCAGCCGGCTGTACAGGTCATAGACCCGCTCGCCGCGGCTGGTCGTCTCGGTGACGTTCGGGACGTAGTAGTTCTGGAAGTTCACTCTGCATCCTCTGCGTCTGTGTGGTCGTGCTGGTGGTCGTGCGGGTGGTCATGGTCGGCCTCGGAGTGCCCGAGCACCGTCTCGGTGTCGAGTGTTGCACCGTTCTGGTCCACGTAGGTGGCATTGTGCAGCAGCCAGTCGAGGGCCTTCGACTTGCGGATCTGGGAGGCCAGGTCCGTGACGGCGTCATTCTGCTCGTAGGCCTTGCGGACCTTGGCGACCTTCTCGTTCACCTGCATGGCGATGGCCTGGAACTCGGCCTCGATGTCGTCGTCGGTGGCCTCGATGGACTGGGCCGTTGCCACGGCGCGCAGGGCGAGATCCACCTTCACGGCCTTCTCGGACTGGATCTTCAGGCCCTCCACGAAGGAGGCGGTGTCCTGGCCGGTGGCCGAGAGCCACTGGTCGAGGGCGATCCCCTGCTGCTGGAACTGCTGCACCGTGTTCTGCACCCGCGCCTGCAGGTCCCCCTGCACCATGACCTCGGGCGCCTCGATGTCCACGAGGGCTGCCAGTGCATCAGTGACCCTGTCGACGACCGTGCGGCGCATGGTGTTCACGCGCATCTCCGCGAGACGGGCGCGCAGGGCGCCCTTCCACTCCTCGACCGTGTCGTGCTCGGCGATGTTCTCGGCGACCCAGGCGTCGGTCAGCTCCGGCAGTGCCAGCGTCTGCACCTTGTTCACGGTGACGCTGAAGTCGGCTGCCTCCTCGGTGCCGTTCGGGACCGCGGTGAACGAGAGCGTGTCACCCTTCTTGACCCCGGTGACCTGGTCGTCGAAGCCGGGCGCGACCCAGCCGCGGCCGACCTCGTAGGTCCACTCGTCCACGTTGAGCCCTGCGACGGGCTCGCCGTTGCGGGTGCCGACCAGGTCGATGATCACGTAGTCGCCGGCCTTCGAGGGGGCATCGGAGTCGACGAGCGACCCGTGCCGGCGGAGTTCTGCCTCCACGGCCTCCGCGAACTCCTCGTCGGTGAGCTCGGGGTTCACGAGCTCCACGCGCAGGCCGTTGTACCCCGGCACGGTGATCTCGGGCCGCACCTGGCAGGTTGCCTCGAAGCGGACGGGGCCGGACTCCTGGCCGTCGACCAGGTTGATGTCCGGAGTGGCGATCAGGTCGACGTCGTGCTCGCGCACCGCCCGGCTGAGGTACTGCGGGATCGCGTCGCTCAGGGCCTGGCCGCGCGCGGCATCCATGCCGATGCGGGCCTCGAGCACCTTGCGGGGGGCCTTGCCGGGGCGGAACCCGGGCATGCGCACCTCGTGGGCGATCTTGCGGAACGCGGCGTCGATGTTCGTGTCGAACTCCGCCTCGTCGACCTCGATGGACAGCTTGACGTTGTTGCCCTCAAGGGCTTCGAGTGTGCTTTTCACAGGGCGCAGAGTGTATCGGCGGGTCTTTCGTCCCCGTTTGGGGCCCCGGCACCGGCGAAGCGGGGGCGGGAGGACAGGAAAGGCCATAATGGGCTCATGTCGTTCTGGAAGCCCCACTCGCTGGCCAACCCCCACCAGGGACAGATCAACCTGCGCATCGGCGACACCGTGGAGGCCACCGTCGACCTGGACGGCGTCCCCGCCGGCACCGCGGGCAAGGTCATCCTGGCCAACGGCTTCAGCTGGCTGCGCTACCGGGTGCTGTTCGCGAACGGGGTGGAGATGGGCGACCTCGACCACCGCAACATCGCAGCCACGGGCCGCGCCGCGAAGCGCCTGGCCCGCGCCGCCAAGCGTTCTGCCTGACTGGGCTTTGCCGCGGCGGTAGCGTCCCGGTCACACCTAGCGGGGTGTGGCGCAGTTGGCAGCGCGCCTGCTTTGGGAGCAGGAGGCCGGGAGTTCAAGTCTCCCCACCCCGACCACGACAACCCGCCCGGCGGGCACCACAGGAGAACCGGACCATGCCCTCAGACCTCGACAACGCAAAGTACGTCTCGTTCACCACCTACAGGAAGAGCGGAGAACCTGTCTCGCTGCCGGTCTGGGTGGTGCCGTTCGACGGCGGGTACGCCTTCACCACCGACCTGAACTCCCACAAGGTGCGCCGGGTGCGCAATGACGCGCGGGCGACACTGCGCGTCTGCGACGTGCGCGGCAGGGTGGCGGACGGAGCGGCCACCCACACCGGGGCAGCCGTCATCCTTCCTGATTCCGATGTCGCCCGCGTGACTGCTCTCGTGAAGAAGAAGTACCGCATCGGCTGGGCACTGCTCGGCGTCATGGAACTGTGGCAGAAGATCACCGGGAAGGCCGACGGAAGCGCCGACGCCGCGATCAAGGTGACTCTCAACCCCTCCTGACCGCCCGTCGGGAGGCCCTCCCGGCGCGAACCGAGGAATTCGGCCACATCCCTTGGTTATCCACAGGGCTGCCTGTACAGTCGTCAGGCACCTTTGAGTGCGTCCATGGGTACACACCGGTATCTGTGGCCCACCCCCGGCCCCCGCCGGAGAGAGAAAAACATGGACGCACAGCCCACTTTTGCTGACCTTGGCCTGCCCACGCCCGTCGTCGACGAGCTGACCCGCCAGGGAATCACAGCCCCCTTCCCCATCCAGCTGGCCACCATCAGCGACGCCCTCGCCGGCCGCAACACGCTCGGCCGTGGACGCACCGGCAGCGGCAAGACCCTCGCGTTCTCGCTCCCGATGGTCGCCCGCCTCGCCCAGGACAACCGAATGCCGCGCAAGTTCCGCCCGCGTGCACTGATCCTCGTGCCGACGCGCGAGCTCGCGAACCAGGTGCGCGACGTCATCAACCCGCTCGCCCGCACGCTCGACATGACGACCGCGGTCGTCTACGGCGGCGTCGGCTACGGGAAGCAGATCGAGGCCATGCGCAACGGCACCGACATCGTGGTGGCCTGCCCCGGTCGCTTCGTCGACCTGCTCGAGTCGGGCCACGTGCAGCTGGACGACATCGAGATCGTCATCCTGGACGAGGCCGACCACATGGCCGAGCTCGGGTTCCTCGAGCACGTCACCCAGATCCTGAACGAGATCCCGCGCGGCGCCCAGCACATGCTGTTCTCCGCCACTCTCGACCGCGGCATCGACAAGGTGGTGCGCAAGTTCCTCGAGAACCCCGTGACCCACGAGATCGAGACCCCGGAGGACGAGGAGGTCACCATGACCCACCACTTCTTCCACGTCTCCCAGGACGACCGCTTCAAGGTGATCGCCGACCTGTGCGCCGCCCCGGGGAAGTCCCTCGTGTTCACCCGCACCAAGCACGGTGCGCGCAAGCTGACGCTCGCGCTCATAAAGGCCGGCGTACCCAGCGTGGAGCTGCACGGTGACCTCAGCCAGATGGTGCGCGCGCGCAACCTCGCGGCGTTCTCCAACGGCAAGGCCGACACGCTGGTGGCAACCGACATCGCCGCCCGCGGCATCCACGTGGACGACATCGCGATCGTCATCCATGCCGACCCGCCGGAGGAGCACAAGGCGTTCCTCCACCGCTCCGGCCGCACCGCCCGTGCGGGCGCCGAGGGCACGGTCGTCACCATGGTCACGGAGAACCAGCGCCGCCACGTGAAGCGTCTGGCCAAGGACGCCGGTATCGACCCCACCAACACCAAGGTGACCGTCGGTCACGAGCTGCTCACGTTCATCGCCCCGGGCGAGCGCACGTTCCGCGAGATGCCGAGCATCGAGGAGCCGAAGAAGGAGCGCCAGCCCCGCTCCGGTGGCCCGCGCCACCGCAACGGCGGCGGGCACCGCGGCCGCACCTTCAACCGTGACGACAGGCGCGACGACCGCCCCCGTCGGGATGACGACCGTCCGCGCCGTGACGATGACCGTCCGCGCTCCTTCGACCGCAACGACCGGCGCGACGACAGGCCGCGCCGCGACGACGACAGGCCCCGCACCTTCAACCGCGACGACCGCCCCCGTCGCGATGACGACCGTCCGCGCTCGTTCGACCGCAACGACCGACGCGACGACAGGCCGCGCCGCGACGACGACCGGCCCCGCACCTTCAACCGTGACGACCGCCCCCGTCGCGATGACGACCGTCCGCGCCGTGACGATGACCGTCCGCGCGGAAGTCGTCCCGGCTCCCCTGCGGGCGCACGCGGCCGTTACGGCAACGACAACCGCGGCGGCTCACGCCCGCCTGCCAAGCGCGGCGGCCCCGCTGCACGCGGCAAGGGCAAGCCGACCCGCAGCTACAAGTAGACGAGGCGTGCGACATCTGTCGCCCGCCTGCCGCACGAACCAGTCGGTCGCCTAGCGTTCGGGGAAACACGTCTCCCCCGGAGGAACCGCCATGACCAACTACGACAAGATCTACGTGAACGGCCAGTGGGTGCCGAGTGAGGGCACCAAGACCATCGCGGTGCACGACTCGATCACCGAGGAGGTCATGGCGTCGATCCCCGAGGGCACCGCCGGTGACGTGGCGAAGGCGGCCGCGGCGGCGAAGGCGGCGTTCGAGTCCTGGAGCGCACTGCCGGCGGCCGAGCGCGCCAAGTACATGAGCCGCATCGGCGACGCACTCGGCGGCCGCATGGACGAGATCGCGAGTGCGATCTCGCGCGAGACCGGCATGTCGAAGCCACTTTCCAACGTCATCCAGGTCGGCCTCCCCCTGAACTCGTTCAAGACCGCCGCAGCCGTGGCCGAGTCGTTCCAGTACTCGAGGGAGATCGGCTCGTCCGTGGTCGTGCGCGAGCCGATCGGCGTCGTCGGATGCATCACGCCGTGGAACTACCCGCTGCACCAGATCGCGGCGAAGGTCGCCTACGCGATGGCCGCGGGCTGCACGGTCGTTCTGAAGCCCAGCGAGGTCGCCCCGGTCGACGCGTTCATGCTCGCCGAGATCATCCACGAGGTCGGCCTTCCCGCCGGCGTGTTCAACCTGGTCACGGGCACCGGCCCTGTCGTGGGCGAGGCGATCGCCGCCAGCCCGGACATCGACATGGTGTCCTTCACCGGTTCCACCCGCGCCGGAAAGCGCGTGATGCAGGTGGGTGCGGAGACCGTGAAGAAGATCGCCCTGGAGCTGGGCGGCAAGAGCGCCAACATCATCTGCGACGACCTCGACGCCGAGGCTTTTGGCAAGGCAGTCATGGCCGGCGTGGGCAAGTCCATGCTGAACAGCGGCCAGACCTGCTCCGCACTCACCCGCATGCTCGTGCCGAGGGCGCGCCTGGCCGAGGCAGAGACCGCGGCCGCGCTGGTGGCGAACAACATGAAGGTCGGCGACCCGTTCGCGGAGGGCACCAACCTGGGGCCGCTCGCGAGCGCAGCACAGCGCGAGCGCGTGCAGGGCTACATCCAGAAGGGCATCGACGAAGGAGCCGTGCTCGTGGCCGGCGGGCTCGGCGCGCCGGATGGCCTGGACAGGGGCTACTACGTGCGCCCCACCGTGTTCTCGAACGTGCAGCCGGGCATGACCATCGAGCAGGAGGAGATCTTCGGCCCGGTGCTCTCGATCATCCCCTACGAGGACGACGACGACGCGGTCCGCATCGCGAACGGCACCGTGTACGGCCTGGCGGGCGCGGTGTTCGCCGCCGACAAGGAGCGGGCCCTGGGCATCGCCCGGCGCATGCGGACCGGCCAGGTCGAGGTGAACGGCGGTGCCTTCAACGCGAACGCGCCGTTCGGCGGGTACAAGCAGTCCGGCATCGGCCGCGAGCTCGGTGAGTACGGCTTCGAGGAGTTCCTGGAGATCAAGAGCCTCCAGATGTAGCGGGCGGTCAGCCGAGCAGCGCCGGGGCGAGACGGGTGAACTCGGCGGTCGGTGCCGTCCGCGGGTCGGCCATGAGGACCTGCACGCACACGTGGTCCGCGCCGGCGGCGTGGTGCTCGGCGACGCGCGCCGCGATCTGCTCCTCGGTGCCCCACGCCACGATCGCGTCGACCAGACGGTCACTGCCGCCGTCGGCGATGTCGTCCTCGGTGAAGCCGAGACGCTTGAGGTTGTTCGCGTAGTTCGGCAGGCCCAGGTAGATCTTCATGCCTGCGCGCGCGATGCGGCGGGCCTCGGTGGGGTCGGTCTCCAGCACCACCATCTGCTCCGGCGCGAGCAGGGCATCCGCACCCATCACGTCGCGCGAGATCTTCGTGTGCTCCGGCGTGGTGAAGTACGGGTGGGCACCGTTCGCCTTGGTGGCGGACAGCTCGAGCATCTTCGGCCCGAGCGCGGCGAGGAGGATGCCGGGGTCCTCTGCCGGTGCCGTCGCCATGAACAGGGCCTTCGACATCTTCTCCAGGTAGTCGACCATGTAGCTGTAGGGCTTCGAGTAGTCGTGCTTGCGGATGCCCGCCACGAGGTGGCCGTGGCTCACGCCCAGGCCGAGCAGGAACCGCCCGGGGAACGCCTCGGCGAGCGTCTTCTGTCCTGCCGCCATCGTCATGGGGTCCCGGGCATAGATGTTCGCGATGCCCGTGGCAAGCGGGAGGGTCTCCGTGGCGGACAACAGGACGGCCGACGACACGAACGGGTCCCGGCCGACGGCCTCGGCGACCCACAGGGCCCCGTACCCGAGGCTCTCCACCAACTGTGCTGCCTCCCGGGCCCTCGGTGTCGACAGGGCGTCGATACCGCCGTACCAGATTCCGACCTTGCCGATGTTCACTGCGGGCTTGCCCATGATGGTCCGTCCTTTCGGGGTGATGACGGGAGCGACACTAACCCACCTCACCCGTCCTGCCCCCGCCCGCACCCTACGATTCGGCAATGAGCGACAGCGCGCACATCTCGTGGCTGAACATGACCGACGACGACCCGGCGGAGATTGCGACCTTCGAGGCAGCCATCGGCGCGTCGCTGCACCCAGTCGCCCGGGAGCATCTCCTCGACAGCCGCGAGCACGAGCTCACCCCGTTCCCGCGCATCGAGAACCACGGCGACTACCTCTTCGGGATGCTGTTCGTCCCATCGGACACGACGAACACCAAGGCGGATTTCGACCGGATCGTTTTCGCCATCTCTTTCGAGCGAGTGGCGGTCTCGGTCGCCACACACCGCACCAGCACGCACGACTGGGACTCGCTCGTGCCGACCCTCGGGACACGGCGCCGCTACAGCGGCGACACCGCCCCGGGCGGACGATTCCTGCTCGAGCTCCTCGACACCGTGATCGCGCGGCTCAGCGAGGACGCCGTCAATCTCGAGAGCATGGTCCATGCGAGAACGGAAGAGCTGGGCTCCGGGATCGACCTCACGCAGTCCCTCGAGCCCGGCGAGACCGAGAGGCTGACGAGCAAGGTGCGCCGGCGCATCATGGAGACGTACAAGGCTCACGGCCCCACGCTCGCCGCGGTGCGCCACGAGATGCCCGCCATGCGGGCCGTCGTCACCGAGACGAGTTCCGTGCTCGGAAGCCTCGTGAACGACGACGACCGCGTCGACATCAAGCAGGAGTCCGAGGGCGCAAGGCGCGAGCTGTTCTCGAAGGAACTCGAGATCTACCTCACCGACATCTACATCGACTCGCTCAACCTCTCGACCCTCCTCCAGGCCGTCGACACGTCGATCACGACCACGAAGGATTTCATGAGACAGCTGAACGACGACGAAAGCGTGGCGTCGAACAGGTTCACCGGCGCGATTGCCTCGATCATGCTGCTCCCCACCTTCATCGTCGGTCTCTACGGACAGAATTTCGAGGACATGCCCGAGACCCACTGGCACTACGGCTACGGGTTCTCCTGGATGATCATCGTTGCCGTGACGCTCTTCCAGGTCTGGTTCTTCCGCCGGCGAAAGTGGCTCTGACGGGGTCACGGGCCCGGCGAGGCCCGCGCAACTAGGCTCGTCACGTGATCCAGTGGGCTACGGACGTCATCGACACCATCGGTCTCGTCGGTGTCGCCTTCCTGGTGGCCCTCGAGAACATCTTCCCCCCCATCCCGTCCGAGCTCATCCTCCTGCTCGCGGGTTTCAACGTGAGCGAAGGGCGATTCGGGTTCGTCGGGGGCGTCATCGCGGCAACGGCCGGCTCCGTCATCGGCGCGTACTTCCTCTACGGCATCGGCCGGCTCGTGCAGGACGAGCGCCTGGAGCGCTTCCTCGCCGGCATCGGGAAGGTCATCGGACTCAAGAAGACGGACGTGCACAAGGGCTTCGTGTGGTTCGAGCGGCACGGCACGAAGGTCGTCCTGTTCGGCCGACTCGTCCCGGTTGTCCGCTCCGTCGTCTCCATTCCTGCCGGTTCCGACAAGATGCCGCTCGCACGGTTCACCCTCCTCACCGCCGCGGGCTCGCTCGTGTGGAACACGGTGTGGGTCGCCGTCGGGTGGGGCCTCGGCGACCAGTGGGAGAAGGCCGGCAAGTGGGGCGACTACCTGCAGTACGCGGTGGTCGGGGCTGCCGTGGTCGGCCTCGGCTGGCTCGTGCTCCGCGCGCGCCGTTCTCGGTAGGCTTCGGCACCACACACGCGGGTGTAGCTCAATGGCTAGAGTTCCAGCCTTCCAAGCTGGCTATGCGGGTTCGATTCCCGTCACCCGCTCCATGACCGTCGCACTCGTCCGCCCGCCCGGCCTGCGCCTCGCCGAGGGCATCGTGACCCACATCGACCGCCAGCCGGTCGACCTGGCCAAGGCCCGCGAGCAGTGGGACGGCTACGTGGAGGCACTGCGCCGACACGGCTGGGAGATCCGCCAGGTCCCCACCCTGGAGAGCGCGCCGGACTGCGTCTTCATCGAGGACGCCGTGGTGATGTACCGCGGCGTCGCCGTCATCACCAACCCCGGGAATGACCTCCGCAAGCCGGAGACCGCAGCGGTTGAGGAGACGGTGCGCGCCATGGGATGCCGCACGGAGCGGATCACCGCACCTGGCACTCTCGACGGTGGCGACGTGCTGAAGGTCGGGGACACGGTGTACGTCGGGCGCGGTGGCCGCACGAACCAGGCCGGCATCGACCAGTTCGCGGCGATCGTGGAGCCGCTCGGCGCGACGGTCGTCGCCGTCGACGTCCGCAAGGTGCTCCACCTGAAGTCAGCCGTCACGGCGCTCCCCGACGGGACCGTGATCGGCTGGGACCCGGCAGTCGATGACGCCACGGTCTTCCCGCGGTACGAGTCGATGCCCGAGGAGTCCGGCGCCCACGTCGTCGTCCTCGACGAGCACACCGTGCTGATGGCCGCTGACGCGCCGCGCAGCGCCGAGCTGGTGCGGGCGCTCGGCTACCGGGTGGTGACCGTGGACATCTCCGAGTACGAGAAGCTCGAGGGCTGCGTGACGTGCCTCTCGGTGCGCATGCGCGACCGCTGAGCCGGCAACGACAGCCCGCCCCGGGCGACGACTAGCGTGACGTCCATGACAGGAGCGACTCCAGATGCCCGTCAGGACCACGGCGCAGGGCGCCGGAACGGGGACACCTACCTCATAACGCCCGAGGAGCTCGAGAAGTTCCGTCGCGACGGGTACGTCCACCTGAGGGGCGTGATGTCCGCCGCGGAGATGGACGAGATCGAGCACGTCTACGACAGGTTCCTCCGCGGCGAGATCGCCGTCGAGGGCAAGGACTTCAACGACATGACCACGGGCGAGCACGGCACCGACCCCAGCGGCTACGCCGTGGTCAACGTGATGCTCCCCCGGCGCTACTTCCCCGGGTGGCAGGGGAACATCTACGAGCGTCGCGCACAGTCCATCGCGGACCAGCTGTGCGGCGAGGGCATGACGATCGATTTCGACCAGCTCCTCGCCAAGTCCCCGGGCCGGCCCGACGCGGTGTTCCACTGGCACCAGGACCAGGCCTACTGGATCGAGACGGAGGACCGCCGCACCGCCACCTGCTGGCTCGCGGTCGACGACTCGACGCGGGAGAACGGGTGCATGCAGTTCCTCCCCGGGTCCCACCGCGAGCCGGTGCGCCCGCACAGGCCACTCCACGACGACCGCTCGGCCAGCCACACACTCGTCACCGACCTCAGGCCGGACGACGTGATGGTCCCGGTGGAGATCCGGCGCGGGGACATCACGGTGCACAACGAGGGAGTGCTCCACGGCTCGGGCGGCAACCACTCCGCGTCCAGCTACCGGCGGGCCTACATCGTGGCGCTGCGGAGCATGTCCACCGTGGAGGAGGAGCGGCGACGCGGCTTCACGCACAGCCACAACGACTCCGCGGAGGTGCTCGGCAGCGTCGACGGCCTGCAGGCCTGAGCCGCCGCACAGCCGGGGATAGTGTCCCCCGCATGGCCCGCACGCAGCGACACCACCGTGACTACGGCCTGCTCGGCACGGAGTCCGGCCGCGCCGTCGAGAGCGGGCTGGCCGGTGCCTCGTGGCGCCTCAGCCCCGTGGAGCGTGAACAGCTGCTTGCCCTCATGAAGCGGCGCGACAACCCTGCCGCGTTCCACACGGTCCTGTGGCTGTTGCTGCTCGTAACGTCCGGTGCGTGGCTGTGGGCGACGTGGCTGTCCTGGTGGACGCTCCCCGCTGCGTTCGTGTACGGCACCCTGTACGGGTCGGCGTCGGACGCTCGCTGGCACGAGTGCGGGCACCGCACCGCGTTCGCCTCCAAGCGCGCGAACGACGTGATCTACCACCTGGCGTCGTTCATGGACGTCCGTGAGCCCGTCTCGTGGCGGTGGAGCCACAACCGCCACCACGCAGACACGATCATCGTGGGACGCGACCCGGAGATCGCGTACCCCCGGCCGACCGCGCTGTGGAGGGTCGTGGCCGACATGTTCGGGGTTTTCAGCACGGCCGCCGAGATCCGCAAGTACGCGCACAACGTCGCCGGTCGCCTGACCCCGGAGGAAGCCACCTATGTGCCCGCGCGCGAGGCACGGGCCGCCGTGAGATGGGGCCGCATCCATGCGGCCGTCTGGGTTGCCGTCATCGGCTGGTCGGTCGCCGTGTCATCGTTGCTCCCGCTCATGCTCGTCGGCCTGCCGTCCCTCTACGGCCGGTGGCTGCTGGTCATGTTCGGCACCACTCAGCACGCGGGCCTCGCAGAGGACGTGCTCGACCACCGGCTGAACACGCGCACGGTCCTCATGGGCCCCGTCCTGCGCTTCCTGTACCTGAACATGAACTACCACCTGGAGCACCACATGTACCCCGCGGTGCCCTACCACGCACTCCCGCGGCTCCATGACCTGCTGGCCGCAGACCTCCCCGAGCCCTACCCGAACATGCGAGCCGCGTACCGCGACATCATCCCTGCGCTGCGCCGCCAGCACGCGGAACCCGGCCACCACCTCGTGCCGCGGCTCCCCGCCTGAGCCATGCCCGGCCAGGAGGACGTCACCACACCGGGCGGCATCGTGATCCCCGCGCATGCGATCACGTGGTCGTTCGCCCGGGCCGCAGGGGCGGGGGGCCAGAACGTGAACAAGACCTCCACCAAGGCCGTCCTCACGGTCGACCTCACCGCCCTCGAGGGTCCCCGTGCCGCGGTCACGAGGGTCACCGCACGCCTCGGCGCCCAGCTGCGGGTCACCCGCCAGTCGAGCCGCAGCCAGTGGGCCAACAGGCAGGCCTGCCTGGAGGCCGCCATTGCCGGGATCGACGGCGCGTCACGGCCGGCGCCACCCCCCAGGCGGGCCACCAAACCGGGCCGGGGGGCGGTCGAGAGAAGGCTCGAGTCGAAGCGCCGCCAGAGCGCCAAGAAGCGCGACCGACGGGCCGAGGACTGACGGCGGCACTGCGGGGTACTC
>Ga0315902_10004704_pt1 | contig 19565 bp, 19 predicted proteins | sample LakEriMetagenome_9_FD_203523 | JGI IMG/M metagenome (GOLD analysis project Ga0315902, IMG submission 203523) | Freshwater fungal communities from buoy surface, Lake Erie, Ohio, United States - Buoy 12 MA117 | ecosystem: Environmental > Aquatic > Freshwater > Lake > Lake biofilm | place: USA... | reverse complement strand
CAAAGAGCTAAAGATAAGGCAGATGCAGCTTTCGAATTCATGACCAAAATGGGGTTATCCTATTATTGCTTTCACGATGTAGATGTTGTTGATTTCAGCGATGATATTCTAGAAAATGAAAGACGTTTGCAGAACATTACTTCCTATCTTGCTCAAAAACAAAAAAAATCAGGTATTAAGCTCTTGTGGGGTACGGCAAATTTGTTTAGTCATGTACGATATATGAATGGAGCAGCAACTAATCCCGATTTTTCCGTTCTCGCACACGCAGCTTCTCAAGTAAAATCTGCTATTGATTCAACTATACAGCTGGATGGTGAAAACTACGTTTTTTGGGGAGGTCGCGAGGGTTACATGACTTTGTTGAATACAAATATGAAGCGTGAAAAGGAGCATCTTGCAAAATTCTTGCATACGGCAAAAGATTACGCACGACGAAATGGATTCAAGGGTAATTTCTTTATCGAACCGAAACCCTGTGAGCCTTCAAAACATCAATATGATTATGATTGTGAAACTGTAATTGGTTTTTTAAGGCAATATGATTTATTAGACGATTTTAAGTTGAATATTGAAGTGAATCATGCAACACTTGCTGGGCATACTTTTCAACATGAACTTCAAATTGCTGCTGACGCAGGTGTTTTGGGAAGTATTGATGCAAATCGTGGTGATTATCAAAACGGATGGGATACCGATCAGTTCCCGATCAATATATACGAAACAATAGAAGCAATGCTAGTAATTATGGAATCTGGCGGATTTAACGGTGGAGGAATTAATTTTGATGCAAAGCGAAGAAGAAATTCTACGGATCCTGTAGATTTATTTTATGCTCATATTGGTGGAATTGACACCTTTGCTAGAAGTCTTATTATTGCAGATAACATAATTAACACTTCAGATTATAAAAAAATACGAAAAAATCGATACGCCTCTTTTGATTCTGGAAAAGGGTTAGATTTTGAAAACGGTAAATTATCACTAGAAGATTTGAGAGAAATTGCTATATCTCATGGTGAACCCAGTATTATAAGTGGTAAACAAGAATATCTTGAAAATTTGATTAATCGGTACATATAATTTATCGTTTAAAAATACATTATGGCATTTATTGATACCAGTCAGAAATCATCTCAAGTAAATTTTCAAAACGGAAACTTCACATACATTCTACTATTGACATTTGTTGCAACCCTTGGAGGATTGCTTTTTGGATATGATACGGCAGTAGTAAATGGAGCAGAAAGATCATTGGTGCGTTTTTATATTGGGGATCCCGATAATTTTAATTTTGTTTCGAATATTGGAGATGTGATCTATCAATATCGATTAATATTGACTTCAGTTTTACTAATGGTTTCTATCATAATTGGAGCTCAACTCATAAAACTTCTTGGAAAGCAAAAAGGAATTTTTGTCAGCGCATTCATTGTCTGTATCGTTGTCTTTTGGGCGATAATTTTTATACTCAAACCTATTCCGGTTGTAATTACAGAAATAAAAGATAGCGTGGATGCCATAAAAGGATTTCTCATTTCTAGTGCCTTAATCGGATGTGTTGTTGGTGGTGCACTATCTGGTTATATCTCTAATTCTTGGGGTAGAAAGAAAGGATTAATTATTGCGGCTATTGCATTTTTAATCTCAGGAATTGGATCTTGGCGTCCTGAATTATTTAATTTCTTTGGGATATTGGATATGTATTCCTTTGTTATTTACAGAATAATCGGTGGTATTGGAGTTGGTATTGCATCAATGATTTCACCTATGTACATTGCTGAAATATCTCCGGCTAATATCAGAGGAAAACTCGTCTCATTTAATCAATTTGCGATTATTTTAGGAATGTTAATCATTTATTTTGTCAATTTTTTCATTGCTCGAAATGCAAATGAAGTTTGGCTCGTTTCAGAGGGATGGCGCCTAATGTTTTTTTCTGGAGTCGTTCCATCCATCCTATTTTTAATCTTGCTGTTTTTTGTTCCTGAAACACCACGATACTTAGCCATGAAAGGTAAAGACGAATCAGCGTTAATGGTTTTGGAGAAAATAGCAGGAAAAGACAATGCTCAATCTATATTACAAGAAATCAAAAGTACAATAAAAGAGAAACATGCACCATGGCTTTCCTTTGGTTTTTTGGTTATTTTCATTGGAATAATGCTCTCAGTTTTTCAGCAGTTTGTTGGAATCAATGTGGTGCTTTATTATGCAGGAAACATTTTCAGAAATATGGGTGCATCATCAGATTCCTCTATGATGCAGACCATCATTGTTGGAGCTGTTAATTTATTATTCACGGTTGTTGCAATTATTTATGTCGATAAGTTTGGCAGAAAACCATTAATGATCATTGGTTCTATAGGGATGGCATTAAGTATGATTGCTTTAGGGTTTGCTTTCTATTTTAACAAGCTTGGAATTATGGCTCTGCTGTTCATGCTTATATATACTGCTGCATTTGCAATGAGCTGGGGGCCTGTTTGTTGGGTTTTATTAGCTGAAATTTTCCCGAATAGTATCAGAGGTGCTCTTTCTATAGCGGTTACAGCACAATGGATTGCCAATTGGATTGTTTCGTTAACTTTTCCTATCCTAAATGACAATGTCTGGTTAAGTGAAAAATTCAATCATGGTTTTCCTTATTGGATTTACGGTATTATGAGTGTTCTTTCTGCCATATTCGTCTGGAAATTAGTTCCTGAAACAAAAGGAAAATCCCTTGAGTCCATGGAAGATCTTTGGAAAAAATAAATTAAGATGTTATTACTCGGTATTGACTTAGGCACATCTTTCATTAAGGTTTCTGTAATTGACTCCATTTCTCAATCATGCATTGCATCAGTTCAATATCCTGAAAAAGAAGTTTCTATTGTTTCTATTCAAAGCGGATGGGCAGAACAATCGCCCGATCAATGGTGGTTCGACATCAAACAAGCAATCATCAATTTGAATAAAACGCGCAAATACAACCCGAATGATATAAAAGCAATTGGAATTTCATACCAAATGCATGGTTTGGTATTGATTGACAAAAAAGGTAACGTTTTAAGAGACAGCATTATCTGGTGTGACAGCCGGGCTGTATCTTATGGGGCGAAAGCAGAGGAGAAAATTGGAAAAGAAAAATGTTATACACATCTATTGAATTCACCAGGAAATTTTACAGCATCTAAATTAGCCTGGGTTAAAGAGAATGAGCCGAGTATTTATGATGATATTTATAAAGTATTGTTACCGGGTGATTTTATTTCTTATCGAATGACTAATGAGCTTTCTACTACACCATCAGCACTGTCAGAAGGCGTTTTTTGGGATTTTAAAAAAAATAATATTTCAATAGATATATTAAATTATTTTGACTTTGATAAAAGTATTTTCCCTGAAATTAAAGATGTTTTCAGTAATCATGGTCAGTTATCCAATGATGTTGCTCATGAGTTGAATCTAACCCCACAAATTCCAATTACCTATAAAGCGGGAGATCAACCAAATAATGCATTTTCTTTGAATGTAATTGAACATGGAGAATTCGCCGCAACGGCAGGCACTTCTGGTGTTATTTATGGTATTATGAACACGTTGAACGGCGAAATAAATGCAAAGATAAATCGATTTGCACATGTCAATCATGACAAAGACTCTGTTCGAATTGGAACCTTGTTGTGCGTCAATGGCGCGGGAATCATGAATAAATACATCAAGCAAAAATTTGGCTCAGATTTGAGTTACCATACATTTGATGATTTGGCTGCATCCGTTACCCCTGGAAGCAATGGATTACACATATTACCATTTGGAAATGGTGCTGAAAGAATTTTTGACAATCGTACGATTGGTGCACATATTGAAAATTTAGATCTAAATAAACACGAATCTCCTCATTTTTTCAGAGCTGTACAGGAAGGAGTTGCATTTTCTTTCAAATATGGATTTGAACATATGTGCTCATCAAATTTTTTTCCTATTAAAATCAAAGCTGCCAAAAGCAATATGTTCAAAAGTCCTGTTTTCAAGGAAGCATTTGTAAATTTAATCGGAGTATCTTTAGAAATATATGACACCGATGGAAGTATTGGGGCAGCTAAAGGTTCAGGTGTTATTATTGGAGCATACTCATCTCCCCTTGATGCTTGTACAATTCAAAAACCAATTGAAAAAATCTTTCCGACAAAAGAAACTCTTTACAACGAATTGTATAACGATTGGCTTATATCTCTTAAGAAACATATTTGATGAAAAATAGCTTGTAAAACATTCTAGTCAACAATCATTTACTCTTTAGAAAAACGAGTCTAGTACTACATGAATAATTTAGCTTTCATATAATATTGTTTCTAAGCATTACAAAAAAATCAATACCTTTAATTAATATTTTTTTAAATACAAACATGAAAACAAAATTAATTTTTAACCTAATATTTTTCACAACTCTGCTAAGTTGTAATGCTTCAAATACTTCAAAAAACTTTGACATATCAGAAATTAAAAGTATTAACTCGAATAAGGAAACAAAAAAAGAATCTTTATCAGTTATTAATCAAAATAAGACAAATAGTGAAGGAGAAGTTTCTCAAACACAACCAAGTAATACTAACTTCTTTTATAATTACATCGGTGAAGGCACTTATATATCTGAAAATGAGGCGTCTACACAAAATGCCGCTTTTATTCTTACTTATTCCAACCTTGAAGGTGCCAACAGACCAAGTGTAGAAATTCAATTTGGAGATGGATTTGAGCTATATTTCAATGCTTCCTGTGACGGTGAATACTCTTGGTGTGTTAGAAACAGTGATTTTGAAGACGTTGCAGTGATGAAGCTTTCCTTTTCAAATAACGGAAATGATGCCTATATTGAAATAAAGAAAATATCAAATTCCTCTAGGTATGACGATTATTTTGATCTCATTTCAGGTAGATTGGTAAGAGTTTAGTATATTCATACACGTTAATTACATTCGTATTTATTACTTTTTCTAATTTTTATTTTAGTATTATTTTGTTTCAAAACGAAAGAAAACCATAGTCAATAGTTAATCGCAAATTTGTTGAAAGTAAACCATTCTACTGTTACTGCCTTTGTTTTATTTTTGGAGAAAGTAAGCGGATTAAATGAATATGGAAGAAGTAATTTAACTTAATTACTGGAAATACCGGTTATCGTTGAGAATAATACTTTTTATGTAATTAATACTTAAATTTGTAACCTACAAAAATTTCATGAAAATATCCTACAATTGGTTAAAAACCTACGTTCATACAGACCTTAGTCCCGATCAAATTGGTGAAATATTAACCCAAACCGGCCTTGAAGTAGAAGCAATCGAAAAAATCGAAGCAGTAAAAGGTGGATTAGAAGGTGTCGTGGTAGGAGAAGTCCTGACATGCGAAAAACACCCTGATGCAGATAAATTGAAAGTGACCACAGTTAATGTTGGATCTGAAATTTTACAAATCGTTTGTGGAGCTGCAAATGTTGCAGTTGGACAAAAAGTTCCCGTTGCTACAGTAGGTTGCACACTTTATCCAAAACCTGATGAAGCTTTTAAAATCAAATTATCCAAAATTCGAGGGGTTGAATCGCAAGGGATGATTTGTGCGGAAGATGAGCTGGGGATTGGAACTTCACATGACGGGATTTTAGTACTTGATTCCGAAACCGTTCCAGGAACACCAGCTGCTCATTACTTTCAATTGGAAAATGATTATCAACTGGAAATCGGATTAACACCGAATCGTGCAGATGCAATGGGACATATTGGTATCGCTCGTGACTTAAAAGCTTATTTGAATGTTCATCAAAACCAGAATTTAACATTAAATTTTCCTGATATATCAGGATTTAAAGTGCAAAATAATCACTTACCAATTTCAGTCAGCGTTGAAAATACACAAGCCTGTCCTTTATACTGTGGACTTACCATTCAAGGTGTTAAAGTAAAACCTTCACCTTCGTGGCTACAAAATAGATTACGAGCAATAGGTCTATCTCCAATTAATAATGTAGTTGATGTTACCAATTTTGTCATGCGCGAACTAGGTACTCCCTTACATGCTTTCAATGCTGCTAAATTAAATGGTAAGATTGTGGTTCGAAATGCCACTAATGGGAATAATTTTGCGACCCTAGATGGTGTGAATAGAACATTAGATTCATCCAATCTTATGATCACAAATGGTTCTGATGAATTGTGTATTGCTGGTGTATATGGTGGATTAGATTCGGGAGTAAATGAAAATTCAAATGCCATATTTCTTGAAGCTGCTTATTTTGAACCTGTTTCAATAAGAAAAACGGCTCGAAGTTTCGGGTTAAACACAGATGCCAGCTTTCGATTTGAACGAGGTATTGATCCAGATCTTGTTGAATATGCAATGAAAAGAGCAGCTCTACTCATACAAGAAGTTGCAGGTGGAGAAATTTCCATGGAGCCTGTTCGTATTGAAAAAAATCCTCCTAAAGGAAATATAATAAATTTTAATACACTGAAATCAAATAGTTTATTAGGGGTTAAATTAAGTAATGATTTAATTGAAAAAATACTCTCAGAACTCGATATTCGAATAGATAAGAAAGAACATGAAAACTGGATTCTAAATTCACCAGCTTATCGAGTAGATGTATTACGTTCATGCGATGTTTCAGAAGAAATACTGCGAATTTATGGATTTAATAAAGTTGATATCCCTGAAAAACTAAACACCTCCATTACAACTTTTCCGAAGCCAAATATGGAGAAAATTCAAAATTCCATCGCTGATTTATTAGTTAGTAAAGGATTTTTTGAAGTCCTAAACAATTCATTAACGAAACAAGGCTATGACTCTTTAGGAAACTCTGACTCCTCCACGTCTGTTTCAATGCTTAATCCCTTAAGTCAAGATTTAAGCATAATGAGAAAAACAATGATTTTTGGTATTTTGGAAAACATTCAACACAATCAAAATCGTCAGCAAGGTAATTTAAGGCTATTTGAATTTGGAACAACCTATGCAAAAGAGGATACTCAATATTCTGAACATAGACATCTTACACTAGCTATCACAGGAAAAAAGAAACTCGAACGATGGAATTCGGATAAAGAATTGGTTGATTATTACAGTATGAAAGGTTTTGTTGAATCTATTTTTAATAAGTTAGGTTTAACCAAATTTGTGGTGTTTTCTGATTTGACTAACGCATTTTACACTTCAGGACAAGTTATTTCAATTCAAGGAACTATTGTTGCAGAAATTGGTTGGATATCAAAGAAAATAATTAAAAGTTTTGATTTAAGACAAGATGTATATGTTTCTGATTTAAAATGGGATAAAATAATCGAATTCCTCAAACTAAACAGTATAAGATATCAAGAAATTCCAAAAACTTTTGAAGTTCGTCGAGATTTCTCGTTGCTTCTTAATGAAAATGTTTCTTTTCAGGAAATCAAACAAGTTGCGCAAAAAGCGGAGAAAAAACTATTAAAATCTGTTGAATTGTTTGATGTTTACGAAGGAAAAAATTTAGAAGAAGGAAAAAAATCGTATGCAGTTTCATTTCATTTTCAAGATAACGAGAAGACATTAACGGACCATCAAATTGATTCTATGATGGAAAAGATTAAATCCGGATTAGAAAACGAATTAAAAGCTCAATTGCGATGAAATTGAAGTGTTTTTATTTTTATCTTGTCCTTGTTACTCTATTTACTTCCTGTGAAAAATCAAGTACAGGTTGGATTAAAGCAAGTATTCAAGATTTGACCGGACTAGATGGATGCGGATTAGTTATTCAATTAGAAGATCAATCGTATTTGGAACCTGTGAATCTTTCTGATTTTTCGAATTCAGCAACTTTAATAGATAATCAAAAAGTTTGGATAAAATACAGAGAAGTTTCCGGTGGAAGTATTTGCATGGTCGGAAAAATTATTGAAATAAAAGAATTACAAGATAGATAAACAAATTAATTCATGGATGTAATTATTTCTTGCATGTGATTGTGGATGGCTTGCAAATCTTGAAAAACTTTATATGCGTCACTTCCTAAATTAGCAATATTCAACTCAATCTCTCTAACAATTTCCCACTCCATAGAGCATGAGTAAATTGTTTTTATTTCAGAGGTTGCTTTCTCAAATCCAATGATTTTTTGCTCGATTTCATTTTTTATTTCAGCCACTTTATTTTTTTCATTCGAAATTTTTAATAAATCTTCGGATAAATTCTTGCACTTGTCTTCGTTCGAACTTGTATTTTTGGAAATAATTTCTAAAACTTGAGTTTCTTGATTATTAAGATTCACATAAAGCTCTTTTTCTTTATGATTGAATTCATCAATCATAATTCGAAACTTCTTCTTTAAATCAGTAACTTCTACATACTCGACTGAATTAAATTCTTTCGAGATAAAAGTTGTATAATCCTTTGCAATGCTATTAATCACTTTTCCTTTTTTATCAAAATCTTTGACGCATTGCTTCATTATTTTTTTTGTTTCTTTGAATTTATCCCACTCCTCGGAATTAGATTTGATCTGAGTTTTTCCTTTTGAGTATTGTGAGAATTTTAAATATTCATTATTCACGCTTATTTTTATTTTATTTAATTCTTGCATTGAATTTTCTAAATTGGATAAATATCCTTTTGCTTTTTCGACAGTCGGAGTAATTACATTGCAATTCAAAGATATAAAGTGATTTTTTGCAACCTCAATTTTTTGTTGTACCAAAGAACAATTGGAATTTATCTGCTCTACAGAAGATTTCAATTTTGTATTAATATCAGCAGTTTTATAATAAAATGTACAGGATGAAAAAATAACCGAAATGACACTAAGAATTATTACACAAACTAATTTCATACATTGAATTTTAACGAAAGTATCAATTTATTTTTTATTCGAATACATCTATTTTATTTAGAAACACTCGATTTTCGAAATTCAACATTTTTTAATCCCTTTTGTTATTATTTTTGCAATTGTTAAAGTTAAAATTATGATTAATCGTAAATGGGAATCAATAAAATCATACACAGATATCAAATTTGAATTCTTTGATGGTATTGCAAAAATCACAATTAATCGCCCAAAAGTATATAATGCCTTTCGTCCGGAAACGAATATGGAAATGTTGGATGCTATGCATATTTGTAGAGAGCGAAATGATATTAGTGTTGTCGTTTTAACAGGAGAAGGTGACAAAGCATTTTGTTCAGGAGGTGATCAAAACGTTAAAGGTGTTGGTGGATATATATCTGAAAATGGTGTTCCGAGATTAAACGTATTGGACTTGCACAAGGCAATTCGCTCCTTACCAAAACCAGTTATTGCTATGGTTAACGGCTATGCAATTGGTGGCGGACATGTATTGCACGTAGTTTGCGACTTAACAATCGCTTCAGATAATGCGCGTTTTGGTCAAACAGGACCAAAAGTAGGAAGTTTTGATGGTGGCTTTGGATCAAGTTACTTAGCACGTCACGTTGGTCAGAAGAAAGCACGTGAAATTTGGTTTTTGTGCAATCAATATTCTGCTGAAGAAGCAGAAAAAATGGGACTTGTAAACAAAGTTGTTCCTCTTTCAGAATTGGAAGACACAACTGTTGAATGGTGTAAAACAATTATGAAGCGAAGTCCGTTAGCCGTTCGAATGATAAAAAGAGCTATGAATGCCGAATTGGATGGCCAACATGGTTTAATGGAATTTGCTGGTGATGCTACCCTACTCTATTATTTAACCAATGAAGCCCAAGAAGGAAAAAATGCTTTTTTAGAAAAAAGAGATCCTGATTTTCAGCAATTCCCAAAGTTTCCTTGATTTCTTTTTGATCCTCTGTAATGAAGTTCTTATTCATAAGTTTTCTATTCTTTCCTCTCCTATTTCATTCTCAAAGGAGAGATAAAATGAACGATTACGTTATTGGTTATCAATTTAATAAAGATACCGACACCATTTTCCCAATTCGAAAAAATCATTTTATCGTAGATGGGAATTTTTATTTTCGAAGTTATAAAACATACAATTCCGAATATTTACCAGTTCCTCAAGTATTATATTTCAATCTACTTCCTAATGTAAAAACTTTTACTTCAAAAAGAATTGATGGTCTCAGTTATCGTGCAAAATTTCAAATGCGTGCTGGACTATATGTTTCTGCTTTAGGCATTGGAGTTACAGCACTTATCTTAGCGGACGCTTTTACGAAAAACAATTACACAACAGCAATAGTAGGGGTTCCTTTTGGTATAGGAATAACAACAGGTGGCGTCTATATTTTTAAAAATGCCGTTAAGAAAAAGAATATTTATGACATCTACAAAACTGCTAAAAAAGTAAAATTATAGAATTAACTATATTTCCTCCTCAGATAAACCTTGTAGGCCTCTTTCAGTAAAATTTTCTCAGCCAAATTCTGAAGAATGTTTGGTTGAGAAACTATTTTTAAAAACTCTTTTTCCGGAATGTCAATAATATAAATCAATTGCAATAATTGACTCTCTCCATGTTTCATTATTTCTGCAAGTTTATTGGCAAGAAACTCTTCTATTTCAGATTTGGAAATTCTTTTTTCGATAATTTCAGAATCAAATTCCCAACCACAGCGCAAAAAATCTTTTTGAATTTGCAATAGGGTATCTCTTACAAAATGTTCATTCATAAGTTCATTAATCACTAATTGCAAATTCATATTTTAAAACTAACTAAATATCCTTAATAATTGATTTACATATTTCTTTGATCATCATATTATCTTCAATCTAAATCTCAATTTACTTAATTCTTATCTACTATTTTATATTATTCATAAATACATTTTTATCAAAATGTAATTCTTAATAATAATAGAATAACTAAATTCGTTAAAAGTTAAAAAAGTGCATACCTCTGTAATAATTATTCCTACTTATAATGAAATTGAGAACATCTCAAAAATGGTTCAGGCAATCATAAATTTAGAGGATGAATTTCATATTTTGTTTGTTGATGATAATTCACCCGACGGTACTGCAGAACAAATCAATAAAGAGATTGAAAAATATCCAAATCGTATTTTTCTTGAAAGTAGAACGGGTAAATTAGGACTTGGAACAGCATATATTCATGGATTTAAATGGGCATTGAAAAGGAAATTTGATTTTATCTTCGAAATGGATTGTGATTTTTCTCATGACCCGAAAGATTTATCAAGAATGCTTAAAGTAGTAGAAAACGAAGCTGACTTATGTATTGGATCTCGATATGTTAGAGGAGGTAAGGTCAAGAACTGGCCTCTTGGAAGAATACTTATGTCATATTTTGCAAGTGTTTATGTTCGATTAATTCTACTCATTAATATCAAGGATACCACTGCAGGATTCAAATGTTATAGAAAAGAAGTGTTATCAAATATTAATTTTGATGTAATTCAATTTAAGGGCTATGCTTTTCAGATATGCATGAAATATGCTGCTTTAAAATTGGGATATAGGATAAAAGAAATTCCTATAACGTTTGTTGATAGATTATATGGTGAATCAAAAATGTCAACAGGAATATTTAAGGAAGCTTTTTTTGGAGTGTGGAAAATGAGAAAAATTAGTTATAAAAATGAAAAAAATTCTAATTAAAAATGCATCCATAACGAATGAAGGAGTTCATTTCATTAAAGATATTTTGATTCATAATGACAGAATAGAAAAAATTGATGCAAATATTCCTTCTAATTCTAATTGTGAAATAATTGATGCAGAAGGATTAATTATTGTTCCTGGGTGCATTGACGATCAGGTACATTTTAGAGAACCAGGACTTACTCACAAGGCAACTATTTTTAGTGAATCAAGAGCAGCTGTGGCAGGTGGAATAACTTCCTTTATGGAAATGCCAAACACTATCCCCAATACATTGACTCAAGAGTTACTAGAAGAAAAATATTCAATCGGTGCGAATGATTCTATTGCAAATTTTTCATTCTTCATGGGAGCAAGCAATGAGAATATTGAGGAAGTCTTAAAAACTGATTCAAAAAACGTTTGTGGGATTAAAGTATTTATGGGTTCATCTACCGGAAATATGTTGGTTGATAACGAAACAACATTATCCAATATTTTCTCAAAATCTGATCTTCTTATTGCCACTCATTGTGAGGACGAGCCAACAATCCGCAAAAACCTTGAGCTATTCAAGATCAAATATGGCGATAATATTCCGATAGAAGCTCATCCTATTATTCGTAATGAAGAAGCATGTTACCTTTCTTCTTCGCTTGCCGTTTCCCTCGCCAAAAAATACGGTTCCCGGCTACATGTATTACATATTTCTACAGCAAAAGAATTAACCTTGTTCGAAAAAGGACCACTTCAAAATAAAAAAATTACCGCAGAGGCTTGCATTCATCATTTATGGTTTTGCGATAGCGATTATCAAACGAAAGGCAATTTAATCAAATGGAATCCTGCCGTAAAAACAATGAGCGACAGGGATGCAATCATACAAGCTGTAATTGACGATCAAATCGATGTAATTGCTACAGATCATGCTCCTCACACCTTAGAGGAAAAATCACAAAATTATTTGAATTCTCCATCGGGTGGGCCGCTTGTTCAATATGCCTTATTGGCTATGCTTGAAAAAGTATGTCAAGGGGTTTTTACATTAGAAAAAGTAGTTGAAAAAATGTGTCACGCACCATCTGAGCTATTTAAAATTGAAAACAGAGGTTATATTCGAGAGGGCTATTATGCTGATTTAGTAATAATTAACCCAAACAAAAAAACCATTGTATCCAAAGACAATATTCTTTCCAAATGTAAATGGTCCCCTTTCGAAGGTTACTCATTTTCAAATTCAATTGAAAAAACGTTAGTAAATGGTAAAATTGTATATGACCAAGGTCGGATTATTGATAATTCAAGAGGTATGAGGTTAACGTTCAATCGCTAATGAAATTATTTCTATTTGTAGTATTATTCTGTGTGATTTCTTGTGGTAAAGAAAATCAAAGCAAACTTGAAAGTAGTAAGGATGAATTTCTTTCAAAAGAATTAACTTTATCTATATTGGAAGAACTAATTTTAATTGAAACACATTTACAGTCAAAATATCATTCATTTTCGAATTATCGTGAAGCATTGATTCTTTCAAGAGACTCAATTTTAAAATCAAAAAATACAACAATCAGCCAATTCAATAAAAGTTTTAACAATTTTGCCAAAACAGATAAAGAATTAATTAGAATTTATGAAAGCCTTCTTAATAATTACAACGAAAAATCGGCAAAAGCAATAATTATTCAAAAGTAATATCAGGATTTTTTTCGATAATATCCCATGTGTGGTCTGCTAATAATCGAACCGTAGCATAAAAAGTTAAATTTTGCTTAGACTTCCCCCAATCGTTTGGAGAAATCAGTGACAAAGAGTAGGTCGAGTTTTCGCGTTTATATAAATGATAGATGTGATTAATCAGTGGCTCAAATCGAATTTCTGCAGAATAAATAAAATGAGAAATTGCTTTACGTTCATTCAAAATTTTTGCTTGATTCGCAAGTAGTTGCATTTGTTCATAAATCTGATTCAATTGCATTTCAGTCTGAAATTCCATAGCAGATAAAGAACGACCTTTGATTTTGCCTTGATCCTCAGGTTTGACGACTGCACCACCAACAGAATGAGGATAGCTTAATAAACCAGGCTCTTTTGTTGTTTTATCCTCATCAATAGGATTTATGAAATTTTGATTCGCTTCACTTTGATTCATTACTAATTATAAACCAATTAATACAAAGGTTGTTCAAGAAGTGAAAATAAAAATCGCAAAATGTGTTCATAAATTATTTCGGGATTACACAGAAATAATTTTCTTATTTGGCATTATTTTAGATATTTGCACAGAAAATTATTAATATGCGTTACACCGTTTTTTTTATTCTTCTCGTGACTTCCATGTCAAATTTTGCATTTTCCCAATCAAAGTCACAAACAATATTAAATTCACTTTCAAACAAAGTTAAGGGTTTAAAGTCATTTTATATTGAATTCAGTGCAAATGTTAAAAATAGTAAGTCTGGATTAAATCAAAACGAAACTGGAAAAGGATGGGTAAAAGGACAAAAGTTTTACGCTTCTTATGGAGGCAACACCATAATTTCAAATGGTGTTAAGACCTGGACAGTCGTGAAAGATGGAAAAACAGTATATATCTCTGATGCAAACACAAACGATGACGAGAATATGAATCCAAAAAAATTAATGACGTTGTGGGAATCTGGATTCAATAATTCGTATTCAAAAGAGACGTCACTGAATGGAAAAACGGTTCATGTAATATCGTTAACGCCAAAAAGCACCAAAGCAAATTATAAATCAATTACGCTTTATGTCGGAAAAACCACAAATGAGTTATCAAAAGCCATCATGACTTCAAAAGATGGAACAGTAATGACTTACTCCGTAACAAAATTCACATCTAATCCGACAGTAGAAGAATCCAAATTTGTGTATGACCGTAAAAAGTATCCTGGTTATAAAGAAGTCAAAGAATAGTTAAAGTTCTTTTGAGATTCCCAATGAAATTCCTATACCATAACTTTTATGTTTGAAATAGGAAATTTTTCCATATCCATTCTGAATTTGAGATCGATATTCGGCAGATAAAAACAAACCAAAGTTGTTTTTCATGTGAATACTAACACCTAAGTTAATTGCATAGCTGGCTGTAAAATAGTTAAAACCATCTTTTGACTTAATTGTTGCTGATTCGCGATTGCCTAAGGTTGTTTCCCATTGTTGATTTTGCCTGTAATTCATAAATAACTGTGGTATTATACCAACCCCGCCAAAAAGTCTCAACTTATGCCCTATGGTTACATTTAGCTTAATAGGCAAAGCCATATACTTGTAATAATTTTGATATGAAAATGTTGAGTCGGAATTGGCAGAATCAAATTCGTATTGCTCACCATTTTGAAGATACATCAATCCTCCATCCCAAATTAAGAACTTTGTTAAGTGGCCTTTTAATCCTATTCCAAAAGTATAAGTATTTAATGGCTTTTCATTAATCCTGTCACCTAAATTACCTGGAATAAAATCATCATTCGGTACTAAAGTTCTAAATGAATTGGTTCGATTAATTGCAACATAAGCTTGATTTCGAAATAATGAATCCTTTTTCTCCTTCTCAGAAAATGTTATTTGAGCATTTAGTTGAGCCTTTAATAATACTAGAGCGAGAAAAAAAAATAATTTCATTTAGCACAATCGATTTAAATTCTTAACCTAGGTCATCAATATTTCATTTTAAAACACTGAAATTTGTTCTATAAAATTAAATAAATTATGGAAACAAATTGGAAAATTGACAACCTACACAGCGAAATCTCATTTAAAGTGAGACACATGATGATCTCAAATGTTACAGGATTCTTTTCGAATTTCGATGCAAACGTAATTTCAGAAAGTGAAGATTTTTCTAATGCTAAATTTAACTTTAGCGCATTGATTGATTCTATTCAAACAGGCGTTAAAGATCGAGACGAGCATTTGAAATCAGCTGATTTTTTTGATTCAAACCAATTTCCTAAACTCAACTTCGAATCTCATTCTGTGGAAAATAAAGGTGGAAATGAATTTGAAATTCATGGCAAAATGAGTATTAAAGGAGTTGAAAAACCATTATCCTTGAAACTTAATGTTGCTGGTATTGCTGTTGATCCTTACGGACAGACTAAGGTTGGAATGGAAATCTCGGGAAAATTAAAACGTAGTGAATTTGGCTTAACTTGGAGCGCTGTAACTGAGGCTGGAAGTATTGTCGTATCAGATGATATTCAAATTAATTGTGAACTACAATTCATCAAACAGTAATTTACTTACTACTGTATTAAAAGCACTAGAAATTGTTCTGGTGCTTTTTTTATTGGATAAAGAAATCTAAATGAAATTGTTTTAGCTTTGTGTTATGCTACAAAACACTTTTTTTAGGAGATTATTTTACTACCTTATTGGCTTTTTTTTAGGACTTATTTTAGTTTTTCTTTTTTTTGGCAATAAAGGATGTAGCTGGCTACCTAGTAATCAAGTTCGCGATGTTATTTCAAAAAAAATAATTATTTCCACTTCAGTGAAATTTAACCCTAAAAATATTTCAAACCTATTGGAAAATTCTGAAGTTGATTTTGATAAAAGTGACAAAAAAAGCAATAACAAATCCTATTTCTTTAAACTAACATCAGAGAATAGTACGATTCAAACATTTTTTGTATCATTTAATCCTGAATCCTATTTCGCAATAATTCACGAATCGGAAAAAGAATTAACAAATTACAAAAATGATACAGTTTTCAAGATTATTTCAGTACCAAACGGAACAAACTCTCTCGTCAATTATGAAGAAAATAACCCAATTAAAATTCAATTGAAAGATTTAAACATGGATTCAAAAAACTATTTCAATACTTTAATAAAAAATGGATACTTAACGTATAATTATTCAAAACCGAACAATAGTATCGTTGAGATCTATTTGAAAAACCAAAATAATTCAAACAGGGTTTACTATCAATGGGAAAACTACGTTTTAACGCCAATTAAAATTGAAAATAGATGATCAAATTTTCAACAATAAAAGAATGATTTATTCAACTTTATATACGACAAATACTTATCTTTGATTTATGGAATTCAGTGCAGAACAAATAGCAGGACTTCTCAGCGGTTCAATTGATGGAAATCCTAAAGCTACTGTTCATACACTTGCAAAAATTGAAGAAGGAGTCCACGGAGCTCTTTCTTTTTTAGCCAACCCTAAATACGAGGAATATATATACACCACTAATTCCTCTATTTGTATTGTAAATAAAACCTTCATTCCATCTAAAAAACTTCCTGAATCGCTTACGATAATTAAAGTTGACGATGCTTATTCTTGTTTTGCAAAATTGCTAGAACTGTATAATCAAATCTACAAAAAAACACCCAAAATTGAGCAACCATCATTTATAGCAGAAAACACTCAACTAGGTAAAGATATTTTTATTGGGGCATTTTGCTATGTGTCTTCAAACGTGCGTATTGAAAATAACGTTACCATTTATCCGAATTCATACATCGGTGAAAATGTTGAAATAGGAGAAAACACAATTGTTCATCCTGGAGTTAAGATTTATCACGATTGTAAAATAGGTAAAAATTGTATCATACATGCAGGAGTAGTCATAGGAGCAGATGGATTTGGATTTGCCCCTGATGAAAATGGAAATTTCAAAAAAGTACCTCAGATAGGCAATGTAGTAATCGAAGATGATGTTGAAATTGGTGCAAATTCAACAATTGACCGAGCTACCATGGGATCAACTTTTATTCGAAGAGGAGCTAAAATTGATAATTTATGTCAAATCGCGCACAATGTTGATTTTGGAACAAATTCTGCCATGGCAGCACAAGCAGGAATTGCTGGTTCTGCAAAGATTGGCGCTCGCGTTTTAATTGGAGGCCAAGCTGGAATAAGCGGTCATTTACAAATTGTCGATGACACCAAAATTGTTGCTCAGTCAGGGATTCCATCATCTGTAAAAAAATCAGATACCCTAATGGGGTCTCCTGCTATAAACATAGAGGATTACAAAAAATCCTATGTTGGTTTTCGCCGACTTCCTATGATATTATCAAAATTACAAGACATTGAAAATAAAGTAAAGGAACTGTATTCAAAAAAAGACAAATAATCTTAGAATGACTATAAAACAAAACACCCTTAAGGGAATAGTTAAAATCTTGGGAATAGGATTGCACACCGGTGAAAAAGTTAATCTAGAAATTCATCCAGCTTCGGAAAATCATGGATTCAAATTTCAACGTATTGATTTGCCCGGCGAACCTACCATTAATGCAGATGTAGATTTCGTAATTTCAACTGATAGAGGTACGACACTAGAACAAAATAATGCAAGGGTGTATACAACAGAGCATATTTTGGCAGCATTGGTTGGTTGTGGTATCGATAATGCATTGATTAAATTGGATGCTCCAGAAATACCAATAATGGATGGAAGCTCTCTACCTTTTGTACATGCTATTCAACAAATTGGTATAAAAGAGCAAGAGGCAACTCGTGATTATTTCGAATTATCAGAAAATATTCCATGGGAAGACCTGGACAAAGGAATTGAATTTTTAGCAATACCAGATGTGAATTACCGAATTACCGTAATGGTTGATTATAATTCACCAGTTCTTGGAACACAACATGCAAGCATGTATCATATTGGCGAATTCAATGATCAAATTGCATCTTGTAGAACATTTGTTTTTCTAAGAGAATTAGAATTTTTAGCAAGCAATAATTTAATTAAGGGTGGCGATTTAGATAACGCAATTGTTTTGGTTGATAAAGCAGATGTTCCTCAAGAAGAGTTAGATCGTTTGGCAAAACTACTTGGGAAAGAAAGCTTAAAAGTTTCGATTGATAGTATTGGTGTGCTAAATAGTACGAAATTACAATATGAAAATGAACCTGCAAGACATAAATTACTTGATATTGTAGGTGATTTGGCGTTAGTGGGTAAACCTATTAAAGCTCATATTTTAGCTGCAAGACCGGGTCATTCGGGAAATGTACGTTTTGCAAAAATCCTTAAAGATCAAATTAAGAAACAACAGAATCAAGGACGATACTTTGATTTGAATAAAACACCACTTTATACTTCGGTTGACATCGAAAAAATGTTACCGCATCGTTATCCGTTTTTAATGATTGACAAAATCATGGAGATTCATGAAACGTCAATTATCGGTGTAAAAAACATCACCATGAATGAGCCTATTTTCACTGGTCATTTTCCTGGAAACCCGGTTTTTCCAGGTGTTTTACAACTTGAAGCAATGGCACAAACAGGAGGGATTTTTGCATTGAGCAAGGTTGAGGAGCCCCACCTTTACTCCACGTATTTTATGAAAATTGACAATGTTAAGTTTAAACAAAAAGTGGTGCCTGGAGATACAGTTGTTTTTGAATTATTTTTAAAATCACCTATACGAAGAGGTTTGGTTGAAATGCTAGGAAAAGCTTATGTAAACGGGAAAATCGTTTGTGAAGCAGAAATGCTTGCTCAAGTAATCAAAGATAAAGTATGATTAACAATTTAGCTTCCGTTTCTTCCAAGGCAGAACTTGGCAAGAATGTTCAAATTGACCCCTTCGCTGTTATTCATCCGAACGTCATAATTGGTGATAATACCAAAATTCACTCGAACGTAGCAATTTATCCGAACACCATAATCGGTGATAATTGCGAAATTTTTCCTGGAGCTACAATTGGTGTGGTACCACAAGATTTGAAATTTGATGGTGAAAACACAACAGTTGAAATTGGAAACAATACAATTATACGAGAATGTGTTACTATTCACAGAGGAACAAAAGATAAATGGAAAACTACTGTTGGTGACAATTGCTTATTAATGACTTATGTTCATGTTGCTCATGATTGTCAAATAGGAAACAATGTTATTCTAGCAAGTTATGTAGGTCTATCAGGACATGTAACGATAGATGATTTTGCCATACTTGAAGGCAAAGTTGCTGCTCAGCAATTTGC